>SAMEA3663010__coassemble_26_pt1 | contig 137340 bp, 120 predicted proteins | sample SAMEA3663010__metabat2_high_PE_011 | metagenome-assembled genome bin SAMEA3663010 (sample SAMEA3663010) | pig gut metagenome | biome: pig gut; feature: pig-associated habitat; material: faeces | place: France | collected 2012
TACACCTTAAACCTGTGAAAATTTTGTGTTGACTAAATAGCGCGGTTTAAAGAATTGTAAGCAGTTTGTTTTCAAACGCGGGTGGAGACTTTTCATGGTATTTCAGTAAAAATTATATTGAAATATCAACTTATTCAGATGAAACAGGTCTAAAAAAAGAACAGTTTCCATATTCTTATGAAAATAAGGGACCATACTATAATTTACTGATTCATAAGAAGGATAAAACTGAAGAATATGTTACTTTGATGGAACCCATTCATTATACGGACATCAGAGTAAAATTAATGTAAGAGAGGGACAAAAAGTGCAAGCTGGACAAAAAATAGGAGAGGTTGGATCAACAGGAAAGTCTACAGGTCCTCATCTTCACTTAGGTTACGATGGTAATAAAGATGGTAAATATGAAAGTACTAATTCTGCTGATAATCCAGCAGTACTGTTATATGCAGGAGGCGATTGATGAAAAAACTCTGTTTTTTTCTAATAACATTCTTTTGTGTTTTCAGTGTATATAGCAAAGCAAAAGTCAGAATAAAGGATTACAATCTATTAATTGAAATAGATGAAAAAATCGAAGATTTGTTAGCTTTTATAGGAGAGCCAAATGAAATATCATGTATTCCTTTTGATGCAAATCATGATTGGGATACGTTGTGTTATAAATATAATGATTTCTGGTTATATTTCTATAGAGCCGCGAAATCTGTTTATAGAGTATCTGTAAATGATAAGGATTTTGATGTTCTAATTCAGAATAATACAATTACGTATGGTGAACAAAAATATCAGATAGAGAATAAAATAGGGGAAGGAGAGTTCCTTCTAAAGAACAATAAAGGATATAATGTCTATCTTTATTCTTTTGTTGATTTCTTAGAATTACATCTTTTTTATGATGGAGATGACAAATTGTGCGGAGTGTTACTAGGTTATTCTGATTCAGAATAATTATACATTTGTAGCCTTTTTTTATAAATAGTCATATAATCAAAGTTGAATAACAAACACACCGGTTCATATGAGCCGGTGTGTTATAGAAGAGTGGAGTGGTGTATAAAAAATGAAGAACTTTATTTATGAACTGTTTTTATCATTGAGTTTATTTGTCTGTCTTTGCAGTTGTTCTACCAAGAATGTGTCACCAAAAATGATAAAGATAAAAAATGATGATTTGAATATTCTGATTTCAGAAACATTGGTAACGATGAAAGATTTCAAGGAATATATTGTTGCAAATAATATCAAAACTGTAGAAGATTTTGAATCCAAAAAAATACGAAGCCGCGATATATATTATGAAATGAAATTTAATGATGATTGGCCTGTATGGGATGTTTCATGGCGGGAAGCTGCAGATTATTGTAACTGGTTGAGTATAAAATCTGGATATAAGCCTTGTTACATTTTTAGTGAAGAAAATAAAAAGTCATCTTCTTGTATAATAACTATAGATAAGACTGCCAATGGATATAGAATGCCATATTTAAGGGAATTAATTATTCTTTCAGGAATAAAAGATGGGCTTACAAAAGAGAAGTATGAAAAGGAAAATCTTTGTAATATGGAACAAGATATAAATGAAACTGTTGCCCGACCGGTTTATGAGGGAAAAGTGAATGATTACGGTGTTTATGATATTTTAGGAAATCTTGCGCAGTATTGTAATGATTACTATCATTTAAAGGATTATGACTACTTTGATTATTCTTTATCTCCATTTGGTCCAGATGTATATACTCCTGATTCTGATCAAGTATATTATAACAGTATACTAACACCAGTTAGGTGTTATATGGGTGGTTTTTGGTGTGATACATATGAAAGTTTTAGCAAAAGGATAATTATGAATGTAAATGAACTATCAACCGAATTTGCCGGAATTAGATTGGTTAGACAGTTGAAATAAGATTAATTTTCAAATATTTAGTCTATTGAAATGTTTTTACTCTTCTTTAGGAGGATTAATATGAAACGAATTATTTTTATTATAATCATACTGAATTCTTTTTTTCTGTTTAGTCAAGAACAAGAAAGAATTGTAAGCAGTTTGTTTTCAAACGCGGGTGGAGACTTTTCATGGTATTTCAGTAAAAATTATATTGAAATATCAACTTATTCAGATGAAACAGGTCTAAAAAAAGAACAGTTTCCATATTCTTATGAAAATAAGGGACCATACTATAATTTACTGATTCATAAGAAGGATAAAACTGAAGAATATGTTACTTTGATGGCACCTCATAAAGAATTCTTCCTGGCTTATACAAATAATAAAATATCTCCTATAGAGATAGGGAATAGTTGTATTATTGATAATATTACAACAGCTGAAAGACCGATTGTTGTAAATTTTGACATTACTGTCATTTCTATATATCAAGATAGTCAAGATCAATATAATTATGAGGTTACATTTTAATGAAAACAAAGACTATTATTTTTTTTATTATTCTACTATTTTCTAAGTTATATGCAGAGAACCAAAAGACGTTTCTTCATTTTGATGGGAGAGAAGGGGAGATAATAAATGCAATATCTGACGGAGTTATTAAAGATTTAGGATTCGATGAAGAAAAAGGAATGTTTGTAACTGTGAATTATGAAGAACTAGGAATGTCAGTAACTTATTGTAATTTGAAATCTTTTTTCGTGAAAAGAAGACAACATATCAAAAAGGGAGAAAAGATTGCAACAATAGGTATGACAGGAAATGTTGTAAACGCTGGTGTAAATTTATCAATTGAGATAGATGATAACATATTTCTTTTTTCTAGATAATTAAACAAAAACACCGGCCTATATGAGCCGGTGTTTTCATAAGATCTAATCTTATCAAGATACTAATCAGCATTTAATCCAGACAAGCATCCAGATTCTTGCTGATTTCTTCTTTGTTCAGGTGACGGCCGATGATTACCATTTTGATCATGCGGTCGCCGACTTTTTCATCCCAGTCTTTTTTCATTTCTGGTTCTTCGGCAAGAACGCGCTGCTGCTCTGCAGGTGGGCATGAGGCAAGCCAGTTTCCAGAATAGCCGGCTTGAATCTGGCGGCCAGAAGTTTCAAGTACGTAAGCCATATCTTCTTCGTCGCTGAACCAGATTACGCCCTTTGAACGGATGATGTTGCGAGGCCACTTTGAAGCAAACTCATCGAGCTTCTGTCGGTTGAATGGACGGCGGCGATAGTAAACAAATGAACCGATTCCGTATTCGTCTTCACTTTCACCTTCGTGCTTATGCTCGTGATGGTGATGGTGTCCGTGATGGTCGTGATCGTGTTCATCATCATCATTGTGGTGATGTTCATGTTCTTCATGGTCGTGATGATGTTCATGCTCGTCGTGATCATCGTCATCATCATCTTCTGCATCGTGCTCTTCGAGAGCTTTTACCCAGCCGGCACTTGAATAAACTGTTTCAAAATCAAAGCGGTCTGTTCCAATAATTTCTTCTACCGGAACATCACAGCGTGTAGTTTCAATAACCTTAACTGTTGGCTGAATCTTATTGATTACTGCGCGAACCATCTTCATCTGTTCGTCTGTTACAAGGTCGCGTTTGTTTACAATCAAAGTTGAACAGAACTCAATCTGCTGAATCAAAAGAGATTCGATATCTTCTTCATCAATATCTTTCTTAAGAAGAGCTTTTCCTTCATCAAATTCATCAACAAGACGACTTGCATCAACAACACCAACAACGTTATCAAGTCTTCCAATTTCAATTTGTTCGATTGCCTGAGCAATTGGCATAGGCTCACAAACACCGCTGGCTTCAATCATGATATAGTCGAACTTTCCGCTCTTCATCAGGTTTTCAATCTGATTTACCATATCGCTTTTAAGAGTACAGCAGATACAACCATTTGTAAGTGGAACAAGGCTGCTGGAATCTTCTATTTTAGCTTCTTTTGAAATAAGACGTTCATCAACGTTTACTTCACCAATATCGTTTACGATTACGGCAACTTTATAGCCTTTCTGATTTGTAAGAACGCGGTTAAGAAGAGTAGTCTTTCCCGCTCCAAGATATCCGCACAAAAGTGTAATTGGAATCTTTTTATCTGACATAATTTAATACCTCACAAAATATACAATTAAATATAATAAAAAATCCATCTAAAGTATAGTTTTTTCTATATATGAATATCAAAAATGTGCTATAATGAAAAAATGAAACGAAAGAGAATCTGTCTTGTTACTATTTCTCCTGAATCTGAATATACCAGCCGCATTATGAAGGGAGTTTTTTCTCAATGCAAAAGATACGGATATGATGTTGTTGTCGTTTCTGCACTGGTTTCTGTTTGTAATTATTATAAGAACTATCTTCAGGGCGAACTGAATATCTATAATATTATTAATTTTGATCTTTTTGATGGTTTTATCATTACACCTATCCCTATGACAGAAGATCAGAATATGATCCTTTATGATAAACTGCTTGCTCTGTTTTCAAGCTGTACTAAGCCAGTTATTGCTCTTGATAAGAAATTTGGTGATTTTCCGGTTATTTATACTGATGATAAAACACCTTTCAATAAAATTACTGAACATCTGATAAAAAAACATGGCTGTCGTGATTTTGACATTTTAAGCGGTCCGGATGATTCTCCTCTTACAAATATGAGGCTTAACGGAATCCTCGAAGTTCTTAATTCTTTTAATATTCCAACGGACGAAAACCGGATTTTCCGTGGAGATTACTGGTATCTTGGCGGTGAACAGCTTGCAAACCGCTATATTTCCGGTGAACTAGATCTTCCTGATGCTGTCATTTGTCTTTCTGATCATATGGCACTTGGTCTTATCAATAAACTTGAAAAGAATAATATAAAAGTTCCAGATGATGTTATTGTTACCGGTTTTGGAGCTGTCAGAGAAGCTGCAATCAACACACCACCTCTTACTTCTTATGTTCCGTACCAGGCAAAGACCGGGGCTGAAGGTGTAAATTATTTACGTACGATAATTGATCCTGCTGCTTCCATTGTCCCTTATGTTGAAAAAGAAGATTTGAATCTTAAAATTGGTGCTTCCTGTGGTTGTGATGAAGATTTTTCATATACACGGGCCTTCTTCCCTGGAGATTCTGCAGGTATAAAATATAATTACAATGACAGTTCTGTGTGGGATAATATAAATATGACAATGCTCCAGGAATCTTATATGGCAGAAATCCTTACTGGCTCAGAAACTCCCGAAGTTTGTCTTGGAAAGATTTACGAATCAAAATATCTTCTTAAACCTTATAAACGTTTTTATATCTGCTTAAACGATGACTGGTTGAATACCGATGCTGATTTTTCTGAAGGGTATAGTAACAGAATGATGCTTGCAATATCAGCGCATAACGGTTCAAAACTTCATGGCTGGAGTCATCATGTTTTTATTGGAGAGGGAAGGGAACGATATTTTAACAGAAAATCTATGCTTCCTGCTTTAGAAGAAGAACCAAAAGAAACCTTTAAGGAACCTCAGGTTTATTATTTTGCGCCTCTTCATTTTGGAAAGATAAGTCTTGGCTATGTAGTTTTACAAAATGATTTAAGCCTTCCAGGTCATGTTGGTCAGGTTTTCAGAAATTATATCCGCAATATAAATAATGCGCTTGAGATGAGCAGGACAAAGTATCGTTCAATTTATCTTTCTGAGCATGATGCAATGACAGGTCTAAGAAATCGTCGTGGCCTTGAAAATTCAATCGAAGCTAAAATATCAGAAGCTGAAGAGGGAGCAAAGATTTTTGCAATTGTTGCTGATATGGATAACTTGAAAAAGCGAAATGATAATTACGGTCATTCTGAAGGTGATAATGGAATTTCTCTTGTAGCAAATGCAATCCGCAGTATTACGGACGACAACGAAATATGTGTCCGCGGTGGTGGCGACGAATTTTTTATTCTCGGTGTCGGAGACTATACCGAACAGCAGTTGAGCGAAAAAGTTTCTAGCTTCAGGGGGTATCTGGAAACGGCCAATGAAGCGATGTCGATTCCGGTTGAAGCAAGTATCGGCTATAGCCTTATGCCACTGGATAAAAAAGAAGGCTTCCAGGTAGTGCTGGACAAAGCAGATGCAAGGATGTATGAAGATAAGCGCAGTAAAAAATCTCAAAGGGTTAAAACATGAAACGTATTATAACCGTACAGGATATTTCCTGTGTTGGTAAGTGCTCTCTAACAGTTGCACTTCCAGTTATCTCGGCAATGGGAGTAGAAGCATGTGTCCTTCCAACAGCTGTTCTTTCTACACATACAGCATTCAAAGGTTTTACATTCCGCGATCTTACCGGAGATATTTCCTCTATTACAAATCACTGGAAGCAGGAAAAAATTACTTTTGATGCAATTTATACTGGCTACCTTGGCTCTTTTGAACAGATAGAACTTATGCAGACTTTTATACAAGATTTCGGTGGTGGCGGAACCCGTGTAATTGTAGATCCATGTATGGGAGATAACGGTTCGCTTTATTCCGGATTTACAAAGGATTTTGCTGCTGCAATGGCAAGTCTCTGCTCAAAAGCCGATGTTATTGTTCCTAATCTTACTGAAGCAAGTTTTATGCTTGGTATTCCTTATGTTTCACAAGGTTATACTAAAGAATATATAGAAGATTTAATAAAAAAGCTTTCTGAACTTGGGGCGCGGAAAATTGTTCTTAAAGGTATTTCTTTTGATGATAAAAAACTTGGTATTGCAACTTATGATTCTCAGACAGAAAAAATAACCTGGTATTTTCACGAAAAAATGCCTCAAAATTTTCACGGCACCGGAGATATTTTTGCCAGTGTTCTTACAGGGGCTCTTGTACGCGGTCTCACAATAGAAAAAGCCTGCCGGCTTGCGGCAGACTTCGTAGTAGAGTCAATAAAAGCCACCCTAAGTCATAAAGATTATAATTGGTATGGAGTTGATTTTGAGCAAGTTATACCAAAACTCATAACTCAATTAGGCCTTCTCGAGTAGCGTTGTAAATGCGCCATTTTATCGATGATGCTAAACTGGCCCGCTGTCGCAGCCCAGTTTTTAACGCATCTTCGATTGTAGGCGGGTACGGAGTTGATTTTGAGTCAGCCCTGCCATTTCTTATTTCGCAGATTTCTGATAACTAGCTCGTATTCCGTCGGCAAACAGTTTGTTCTGATCTTTGCGTTCCGGTACAGAGAACTGAGGTTTGCCATCTGCATCAGAAACACGCCAGATGTGCATAGGATCTGTTGTGTAAGCAGGGCTTCCCGGATTATTAATCCACCAGTCAAGAACAGCTATGAAACACAGTGTGTATTTAAGTAGGTTTGCGTTGTTCGCTGTAGTGTTTGCAGTTTTGTTCTGAGCGCCAAGCAATACATCAAGTCTCTTTGAAACTTCGTTAGGGATATCAAACTTATAATGCTCCCACGGATTTTCGATGAGTGAACAGGTTGCTTTAGTAGCCGCTTTCTGATCACATTCATTAATTACAAGTGTAAAGAATTTTCTTGCAAAGTCTGTACGGTGGAAAAGCGGACGGTATTTGCTTTCATCTGTAGGATGCTCAAGCAGAAGCTGTTCAAACTTAAAGTTAGGCATGTAATGATAAGTAGTCTGCCATAAAAGCGAAGTAATCATTTTCTTACCGATGTGAGACTTATCAAAATCAGGCTGAGAATAAACCGAGTTTACAAGGTCGCAAAGAGGCTCACAATATAACTGTTCGAATGTATCTTCACGATATGCAGACCAGTCATCCATAATTGCCGTAATATTATCAGCTCCTTTTTTCTGTTCAGCAGGCTCTGCAAATCTGATGTTGCGGCAGCCCTGGAAACAGTCTTCGATAATATGCTGAAGTACACAAATTACCTGAATAGGATTTTCTGGTGAAAGAATGTTGAAGCCGTCTTTGAAATGGAAAAGAGGCTGAAAGTAAGGATACAAATCCGGATGTTCATCAAGACGGTCAAAGCCGGCATCCGGGAACATCTGATTCAAAATTTTAAGACCAGTTATTACAGTAGAATCTTTAATTCCTTTTTCTGGAGGCTGAGCTTTAGCCTTCTTCTCTTCTGGAGCAGGCTCTTTTGGTTTTTCCGGCAGAAGCAGGTCGAATTTATGAAGACCAACAAATTTAAGAATTTCTCCAACCTTTGAATTGAAGAAAGTTGGATAAACTTCATAAGTATCAGAACACATCCTCATAAGAAGAGGGTAGAGCTTTTTGATTACTTCTGTTTCGATGTAAAGCCATTCAGTAATAGCCTGCTTTGCAAACTGCGAAAGCTTGTCTTTTGGAGAATCCGGATATGCTGCTTCATCAGCATAGATCTCTTTAATCAGCTTTGGAATCTTTGTATTTCCGTAATAATATACAGTAATAAGTGGTTTATAAATTGCACGAACAAGAGGAATCAAATCAGCAACAATAAGAGGCTCTGTAATTCCCTGTAAGTTGATATACTCAACCTTAATAGGCTGCATTGCCCAGCCGGCAACATTTCGTAAGAACTTAAACTTAGATTCTGTTCCGCTTGCAATTTTTGCTTTATAAGTAGAAGGAGCAATCTGAATCAGAGTTTTTATTACGGTGATAAAAACTTCCATGTGCTCTGTGGCCTGTTTTATCGTATATTCATAAAACTCGGGTACAATTTTTTCCATTCCGTTTTTCTGGAAAGAACGGATAAAATTGAATACTCCGTAATTCGGTTTGATTTTATATTCACTGGACATCATCAATTTGTCCATAAGCCCTGCTGCTTTCTTTGAAATTACAGGTAAATCTTCCTTTCTTCTTCTTGACGCACTTGATACGCCCATTCCACCAACTCCTGAATTTCCTGATCCAGCACCGTTTCTGCCCGCAGAACCACCGGCACCTCCGCCTGGCTGTCTTACTATTCTTCCAGCTTTGCCCGAAGCTCCGCCGCCCCCAGAGGTTGTGCGTTCATAAAGAACCTCTCCTCCAAGTTTTTTTGCCATGTCTGCAGCATCTCTATCACTGATTTCACCAATATTTTTTCTAGTCTTGTCCAGAGTTCCCGGAGCCCAGTCTGCGGTTCCATTAATTTTTTCAGCCATATTTCCTCCGAATCCATCTAAAGCCTCAGCATACCTTTGTGAAGCATACCAGGAAAGTTTTTAAGAATTATTTTTTCGCCATCCGCTGTAAGAAGTACACCCTCAAAGGTGCCATACATTGTATGGTAATTAGTTCTTAAAGCAATAAGATTTAGCGTTCGAGAATTTACCGAAAGTGGGGTAAAGGTTAAATCTACCATGCTTTCGGTATCCTGTATAATCCAGTTCTTGTCAATTCCAAAAGGATGAGTCATATAAACCGAAGGAAGAGCTGTCTGTTTTCCGTCTACAACCAGAACATTACAGTTGTAGGAATCAGAATCTGCTGCATCCATATTTGAAGTTTTCAGATAAAAAACAATTTTCTTATTTTTGACGTTTCCGATTCCATATACACAGGAAGCTTTTGAATGGAATTTATAATAAGCTCTGTTCAAAATCATCATGCCAAGACCGTTACTGTCTTCAGTTTTTTCATCATTTACAGCAACATGTCCGGAAACATTCATTGAAGAAAACCATGTTGCACTGCATCTTGAAGAAGCTGGTGAAGGACATACAAAAAGTGCATCCGTGTGCATATCATCCTGCATAGGTGAATACATATAACCTTCTGCGTTCGGACGTGCACTATCTCCTTTTACCTTAAAAGCAAGCGCATGATGTTTATGCTGTCGTCCCCAGGAAATCTTTATATAGCGTGATTTTCTGTAGCAGGCACAAATACCGCGTGTTGTCAAAACCGGAACAAAGCGGCGACGCGACGGCATGATAGTATGATATACATATTTTTTGCCGGTCGATTTATTCCAGAATATTATTTCACCAAGTCCTATAACCTTAAAATCATAAAACTGTGATAATCCAATATAGTCGTTAAGAGAAAATACAAAGTCCAGTCGGCTTTTTATTCTGAGGTTAGATATAATAGAAGGAACCGGAACTCCAGCATAAGGTGCTCTCATTCCCCTGATGTCTGTTTTAGGGGAGACTCCATTAAACGAGCCGAAATGCGCCTTGCCGTTTTGTACCAGATGTTCTGGCGGTTCACTAAACTGCCGTGAATACATTCTTCTATTATAAATCAATTTTTCATAAAAAACAATTCAAATAAAAATCAGATAAATTGTAAGTTCGGGGGCTCTCGTGAAAAAATGGCAGGCTCCCGCAGGTATAGGATACGAACATGCTCGCTTTCCCTTTTTTGTGTAAGAATCCTGCGGTTTTTGCAGGCAAAAATCCTCGGATTCTTTTTATGGCTAAGCGCCAAAAAGCTCAAGAGGCAGTCCGTATCCTCTATCTGCTCCGCCTGCCATAATTATCGTGGAAGACCCCGAACTTAAAATAATTGTTTGTCATATTATAAAAACAGATTTATAATTTCAGTTAGCAAGTTTTACTTCACGGAGGTTTGTTATGTCTATTAAGTGTTTTTCGCTCGGTGCTGCAGAAGAAGTTACTGGTTCCAAGCATATTTTTCAAATTGATGACAGAATGTTTATGATAGATTGTGGTTCCTTTCAGGGAAAACGAAAGGAGTCGGATGAAAAAAATCGTAATTTTGATATTGACCATGAGCGTCTCGAGTCTGTAATTCTTACACACGGACATCTCGACCACTGTGGACTTTTACCGCTGCTTACCCGCAAAGGCTACAGTGGAAATATCTATGCAACCCCTGCAACTCGCGATATTGCAAACCTTGTAATGATGGATTCTGCCCGCATTCAGGCTCACGATGCTGAATTCCTTGGTAAGCAGGCACGTAAAAAGGGCGAAAAGTTTACATGGAAGCCTCTTTACGACGAAAACGACTGTGTTGCGGCTGCAAATCAGATTGTATCTCTTTCTTATAACCGCAAAATGTATATTGCTCCTGATGTTCAGCTTGAATTTTTTGATGCCGGACACATTCTGGGGTCTGCTTTTGCAAATGTGACAATCAATCCAAATCCAAAAGAGCCGGAAAAAGAAACCCGTCTGCTCTTTACTGGTGATATAGGTCGTAAGTGTAAGCCAATCATCCGTAATCCTGCAACAGATATGCCGGCTCCGGATTATATTTATCTTGAATCGACTTATGGTAACAAGCTTCACGACAATCATGATCTTGCAATGAAAGAACTTATAAGAATTGTCCGCGATGCCTGTGCAAAAAAAGGAAAAATCATAATTCCTTCATTCGCAATTGAACGTGCTCAGGAGCTTGTTTTCTATTTACATCTGCTTACAGACCAGAAAAAAATTCCTGTTGTTCCTATTTATGTTGATTCACCTATGGCAAGCAATGCAACTTCAGTATTCCGTGTACACCCTGAATGTTACGATGAAAGTGTAAACGAAGCCTTCCTCAAGCATCATAAAAATCCGTTCGGTTTCAATTCTTTGATTTATACAACCAGCGTAGAAGATTCTAAGGCCCTCAATAAAAAAGAAGGTCCTATGATTATCATTTCCGCTGATGGAATGTGTGAAGCCGGTCGTGTTCTCTATCATCTTGCTAACGAAATCTCTAATCCTCGTAATACAATTATGATTGTAGGCTACATGGCAGAAAATACTCTTGGCCGACGCATTTTTGAAGGCCAAAAGGAAGTTACCATTCTTGGTGACAAGTATAAGGTAGAAGCAAAGGTTGAAAAGTGTAACGGTTTTTCTGCCCATGCTGATTATTCTGAGATGATTGAATGGCTTGGCGAAATTGACACAAGCCGCCTCAAAAAAATCTTCCTTATTCATGGAGAACTTGACCAGCAGGAAGGCTTTAAGCAGCATCTTGAAGAGGCTGGCTACAAAAACGTCGAAATCGTTGCACCAGAAAAGGAATACGAATTAGACTAACTGGCAAGCAGAACTTAAAATAACTGTCATCCTGAACGTAACATAACTGTCATCCTGAACTTGTTTCAGGATCTGTCATAATCGATTTCCAGATAGTTTTGGGATGACACGATATTCCTATTTGCAAATTTCTTCACAATTCATTATTCTGATTAATACATTTTTTTTTCAGAGGTGATTTATTATGAAGAAATTTTCGTTTATTGCAATTCTCCTTTTAATACTTAGTGGAACTGCATTATCAGCAGAAGATTTTGACTGGTCTGAATGCTGGTGCAATTACGGTGGTGGAATAGAGAAGGGGGATGTAATCATCAATATTGACGGAGGCTTATATTATTCAGATTTTGCTTATGCAGCGCATGATGGCTTCTGGTTCTTTCCTCCTGTAATGTTTGAAATTCAGTTTGCACAGCCAATCTGGAAACTTCCATTTACTTTCGGCGGCTACGCTGGTTTCCGTGCTTATGGTTTCAGCTATAACACATACGAATCGGGCAGAATCATGAAAAAAGAATCTTCGTACCTGGGAATTTTCTTTGGCGGTGAGGCTGCCTATCACATTATGCTTCCACCAAAAAATCTTGATGTATATGCCATAACAAGAATTGGAGGAAGTGTACCTTTTATAAAACCTGGAATTTTCTGGGAATCTGATTATTTCCATTTTGGTGAGGCAATCGGCGCCTACTGGTATTTTGGAAAGAATTTCGGACTTAATCTTGAATTTGGTTATCCTTTTAGCAAATTTGGTGTAAGTTTTAAATTTTAGTTGATAATTCCACTAGATATAGTGTAAATAACTCGTATTCTAGTATGGAAACGATAAAAATACTTGATATCTTGTATACAATGTATTATTATTAAAACAACCGATACGGAAAGTTTTTCCATTTCGCAGAGGAATCATAAAGGAGTCTCCTGAGAAAATCGGTAATTATTTAGGCTAAGGGAATCATAAAGGAGTCCCAAGGCAAAAGAGGTTTTATATGACTTTAAGACCAGAATGGGAAGGATTCAATCCTAACGGTTTATGGACAAGCGAAATCAACGTTCGCGACTTCATTCAGGCTAACTACACACAGTATGATGGAGATTCATCATTCTTAGCTGGCCCAACAAAGGCAACAGAAAAGCTTTTTGATGAACTTCAGAAATTACAGAAAGCAGAATACACAAAGAAATCTGTTGGATTAGACGGAAAGGAACGCAACGGTGTTCTCGATATGGACACTGATGTTGTTACCGGACTCACATCACATCCAGCTGGATATATCTGTCCAGAAGGAAAGGACTTTGAACAGGTTGTAGGTCTTCAGACAGACAAACCATTGAAGAGGGCATTTATGCCTTTCGGTGGAATCAAAATGGCAGAGCAGTCTTGCGAAATGTATGGTTACAAGCCAAACGCAGAACTTCACAAGATCTTTACTGAGTACCACAAGACTCACTCAGACGCTGTATTTGATGTATACACTCCAGAGATCCGCAAGGCTCGTAAGGCACACATCCTTACTGGTTTGCCAGATACATACGGACGTGGACGTATCGTAGGTGACTACCGCCGTGTTGCTCTTTATGGTATCGACTACCTCATCGAGCAGAAGGAAGCTGACAAGGCTAACTGTGGAAACGGTACAATGACTGAAACTGTAATCCGCCAGCGCGAAGAGCTTTCTGAGCAGATTAAGGCTTTGAAGGGTATGAAGGCTATGGCTGCCCTTTACGGTTATGATATTTCTAAGCCAGCTACAACAGCAAAAGAAGCATTCCAGTGGCTCTACTTCGGATACCTTGCTGCTATCAAGACACAGAACGGTGCCGCAATGTCTGTAGGACGTATTTCTACATTCTTGGATTGTTACATCGAACGCGATCTTAAGAAAGGCATCCTTACAGAAGAGAAAGCACAGGAACTTGTTGACCATATCGTTATGAAGTTCCGCATGGTACGCTTCGCTCGTATCGAATCTTACAACCAGCTCTTCTCTGGTGACCCAATCTGGGCTACTCTTGAAGTTGCAGGTCTTGGACAGGACGGACGTTCACAGGTAACAAAGAACGACTTCCGCTTCCTCCACACACTCGAAAACATGGGACCTTCTCCAGAGCCAAACATCACAGTTCTGTACTCAAAGAGACTCCCGGAAAACTTCCGCAAGTACGCTGCAAAGATTTCTATTGATACATCTTCTATCCAGTATGAGAACGACGACATCATGCGCCCAATCTGGGGTGATGATTACTCAATCTGCTGCTGTGTATCTGCTACACAGACTGGTAAGGAAATGCAGTTCTTCGGTGCCCGCGCTAACCTTGCAAAGGCTCTTCTTTACGCTATCAACGGTGGTAAAGACGAAGGTGCTGGACTTACACCATACGCACAGGTTGGTCCTGAATTGCAGCCAATCACTTCTGAATACCTCGATTACGATGAAGTTATGCGCAAGTATGATGTAATGCTTGACTGGCTCTGCGACCTCTATGTAAATACATTGAACGCAATCCACTATATGCACGATAAATACTACTACGAAGCTGCAGAATTGGCTCTCATCGATACAGATGTTCGCCGTACATTCGCAACTGGTATTGCAGGTTTCTCTCACGTAGTAGATTCTCTCTCTGCTATCAAGTATGCAAAGGTTAAGGTTATCCGCGATGACCACGGTCTTGCATGCGACTTCAAGCCAGAAGGAGACTTCCCACGCTACGGTCAGGATGATGACAGAGCAGACGAAATCGCAGTATGGCTCCTTAAGACTTTCATTTCTAAGATTAAGAAGCACCCAACATACCGCAATGCTGAGCCTACAACATCTATCCTTACTATTACTTCTAACGTTGTATACGGTAAGGCTACAGGTGCTCTTCCTAACGGACGCCCAGCTCACGCTCCATTCTCACCAGGAGCTTCTCCATCTTACGGTGCAGAAACAAAGGGACTTGTTAAGTCTTTGAACTCTGTTGCTAAGGTTCCATACAAGTACTCACTTGATGGTATCTCTAACACACAGACAATCAACCCATCTGCTCTCGGACACAACGAAGCTGAACAGGTTGAAAACCTTGTAAACATCCTCGACGGATACTTCTCTAAGGGTGCTCACCACCTCAACGTAAACGTATTCGGCGTTGAAAAACTCAAGGACTGCCAGGCTCACCCTGAAAAGCCAGAGTATGCTAACTTCACAGTTCGCGTTTCTGGATATGCAGTACGCTTCATCAACCTTACAAAGGAACAGCAGGACGACGTTATCGCTCGTACCTGTCATGCAAGCCTGTAATAAGGTTTTGTCACCCCGAACTTGGTTCGGGGGCTCAAGAGAACGCCGCTTCTTAAACGAGCGGCGTTTTTTTTATATCCTGTCATTCCCCGGCCAGATTTTATTGTCATTCCCCGGCTTGATCTGCGACGTTTGCGAAGCAAACTCGGTCATGGATTCTGTTATAAACAACAATTTATAACCGTTATCGAATAATTATATATAAAACCTATTGACTTGCTAGGTAATAAATGCTACTCTAAGCAAACTTTTATTTCTTGATATTTCAGGAGGACGATTTATGAAAAGAGAATTAAAATTTACATTGGCAGCAGCATTTGCTTTGCTTGCCATTTCACCATGCTTTGCTAAATCTTCAAAAGCAAAAAAATCAAAAGTGCGTACAATAAATGTTGCCCACACTGTTACTAATGTTCCATATGATTTTCTCGATGAAAAGGGGAATGCAGATGGTTTTGAAATAGCAGTTCTCAAAGCTGTAGATGAACTTCTTCCAGAATATGAGTTTAAGTTCCATGGAGTAAGCGACGAAGAACTTTTGATCGGAACAGAATCTGGAAAATATCAGGTAGGTACAAAAGGTGCCTGGATTACAGAAGAACGCAAAAAGAAGTTTTTGATTCCATCAAATCCTCTGGCTGCAAGTGTAATCGGAATTGCCTTCCGCAAAGAAAATGCAAATCAGATTAAAGACCTGGAAAGCTTTGCAAAGTTTTCAGGCAAACTTATTCCTATTTCTCCACAGAGTGCACAGTTTTCTGTAATTCAGGAGTTCAATGAAAAACACCCGTCAAATCAGATTAAGCTTGTTCCTTCTGATGTTTTTGATATTGCTGATTCATACCTCTGGGTACTCGAAGGCCGCTACGATGCATACTTTGTATTGAAGCTTTCTTTCGAAAAAAATGTTCTGAAAGAAACTGGACCATACCATCAGTTTGCAGATAAACTTGCCTACGTGCCTTATAAGGGTATTCCAACCTGGCCTCTGTTCAATAAAAAAGAGGTTGAGCTTGCTGCTGCCTACGACAAGGCCGTGCAAACATTAAAAGAAAATGGTACAATATCAAAACTGTCACTCAAATACTTTGGAGAAGATGTTTTCAACTTTGTAAGTGACTAAAATAATATACCACGTCATCCCGAACAGGTGGGGGTCATCCCGAACTTGATTCGGGATCTCATTTACAAGGGATGCTGAAACATAGGGAGCGGCACTGCGGAGCAGGGCAAAAACAGTCCGGTGGACTGTTTTTAGCGAGTCTCCGAGCAGCTGTGCTGCGAAGGTTCAGCATGACGGGAATTAGGAGTAGGGAATGAACAGACCATTTTCACCGGTCCAGATTTACAATAGTTTTCTGACAATCATTCCGTACGCTGGTGTTACTTTTGGTGTCGTGCTAGGAACAATAATTCTTGGCATGGCACTTGCGATCCTTCTTTTTGTGCAAAAACAGAGTAAACGTAAAGCAGTGCGTGCCCTTGCCGACGGCTACATAAATATAATCCGCTGCACTCCAAGTATTGTTCTTCTTTTTATTGTATATTACGGAATCCCAAAACTTGCTCTTGGTCTTTTCAACGTAGACCTAAATTTTTCTTCTAAAATTATTTATGTAATTATTTCACTTTCTCTGCTTTATTCGGCAACTCTGGCGGAAATTATTCGCTCGGCATATCTTGCACTCGGTCGTCAGCAGTATGAGGCGGCTCTTTCCATCGGCCTTACTCCCTGGCAGGCAGTTCGTCGAATCATGATTCCACAGGGGCTTGTGGTTGCGCTTCCAAATCTTGGTAACTCGCTCATTTCTCTTTTTAAGGAAGGCAGCCTCGCTTTTACAATCGGTCTGATTGATATGATGGGGGCTGGAAATCTTATAATTTCCCGAAACTATGGAGCTTATTCACTTGAAACTTATCTGGCTCTTGCAGTTATTTACTGGACTCTTACTCTGATTATTGAACAGATTTTTTTACATCTGGAAAAGCATTTTTCAAAAGGCAGGAGAGAGCTAAATGCAGCTTGATTTTTCTTACCTTATCAGAACCTTCTGGCTTTGTGTAAAAGCTGTTCCTGTAACATTAGAAATTACAATAGTCTCTTTACTGCTGGCAATAATTCCTGCACTCTTTATTGCACTTGCAAGAATCTATCATGTAAAAGTTATTGAACAGCTTTGCAGCATATTTGTTTCATTTATTCGTGGTACTCCTATCGTTCTTCAAATACTGATTGTCTACAGTATTATGCCAAGCCTTTTGAACAGTTTTGTAAAAAGCGCCGGCTGGTCTATTAATGTTTTTGAAATGAATCCGGTGATTTATGCCTTTGTAGTTTTTGGCATTAATTCCAGCGCAAGTCTTAGTGAAGTTTTTCGTTCGGCCATTTCTTCTGTAAACCGCGGGCAGTTAGAAGCTGCATTAAGTATTGGTGAAACTCATTTTCAGGCTTTTCGCAGAGTTGTGCTTCCACAGGCTGCAGTGTCGGCTCTTCCGAATCTTTGCAGTACAACTGTTATTCTTATAAAAAACACTTCTCTTGCTTTTATGATGACCGTGCGTGAAATTACGGGCATTGCAAAAATTGAAGCAGCCTACGGTTATAATTACGTAGAATCTTATATTGACATTTTTATTATCTATATTGCAGTATGTCTTTTAGTAGAATTAATTTTCAGAAAAATTGAAAGACGAGTTGTGTTCGCAGGAGTACGTCGTGTTAAAACTAACTAACGTTCATAAGTCATTTGGAAAAACAGAAGTTCTCAAAGGTATTTCGCTGAATGTAGAAAAGGGCAGTGTAACTGCAATTATCGGGCCTTCTGGAGCAGGAAAAACAACTCTTCTTCGCTGTATCAATTTTCTGGAAAAAGCAGACACAGGGCTTCTTGATTTTGATGATATTCATATTGATTTGGAAAAAGTGTCTAAAAAAACAATGCTGGAAATTCGCCGCAAAACGGCCTTTGTTTTTCAGAACTATAATCTTTTTGCAAATATGACAGCACTTGAAAATGTAATGGAAGGTCTTGTTACTTCAAGAAAAGTTCCAAAAGCAGAGGCAAAAGACCGTGCCATTAAAGCCCTTGAAAAAGTAGGTCTAAAAGACCGTGCAGATTTTTATCCTTCAAGTCTTTCAGGCGGTCAGCAGCAGAGAGTTGGAATTGCCCGAGCCCTTGCAGTAAATCCCGAAGTTATTCTCTTTGATGAACCAACCTCAGCCCTAGACCCTGAACTCACCGGTGAAGTTCTTTCTGTAATCAAACAGCTTGCTTCAGAAGGAACAACCATGGTAATAGTAACTCACGAAATGTCTTTTGCCCGCGATACTGCCGACAAAGTAATTTTTATGGATAAAGGTCAAATAATCGAAGAAGGCAAGTCCTCAAAAATCTTCACATCGCCAAAAGAAGCCCGTACCCGTCAGTTTTTACAGCGTTTTGAAAATCAATAATCTTCCAGGGCTTCCGCATTATAAACGATTTTTCGTAATGTTGGCGCGAAGGAGCGGGGCGAGGTACAAAAACACTCTTTTTGTGGCTGCTGCGAAGCGGCAGTTCAATAGTTTCTATACCACAAAAAGCGTGTAGCGCATTATTGCGCGGTTTTGAATCACGCAACCGTGACTGGGAGCCAAAAATTCGGGATTTTTGTTTATAATGCGGAAGCCCTGAATAATCTTCCATATATTATTGCAAAATGCTAAAATGCCTCAAATATGGTAAAGGCATCGACAAAATATAAGAGAGAACACAAGGCAGATTACGGTCGCGAGAAAATAGAACTTCTCTATCACGATCAGTGGATTGCTGTAATCAACAAGCCCAGCGGACTCCTTTCTGTTCCTTATCCAGGAAGTATAGTTCGTACAGCTCAGTCTGTTCTTGAAGAAATCCTTCGTAAGCAGGGCGAAGCTAACTCAAAACATAAGCCTTATGTAGTTCACCGCCTGGATCGCGATACCAGCGGAGTTATGATGTTTGCACTTACCGAACAGGCTCAGGAAAAAATTATGAATACCTGGCATACAATGGTAACAGAACGTCTTTACCACGCAGTGGCTGAAATCAGTCGTAATGCAGAGCCTCTTCCGGAAAGCGGCCTTATTGATGATCCACTTGCTCAGAATGCACACAACGTTGGCTTTGTTCCTAAAAAAGGAGATAAGGACCATACTGGTCATGACTTTAAAACCGTCCTTGCCCGTACACATTATAAAATGATTCTGCAGGGAAAAACGCATATTCTTTTTGAGCTTTCTCTTGATACAGGAAAGAAAAATCAGATTCGAGCTCACCTTGCGGCACATGGTTACCCGCTTGCTGGAGATGAAGAACACCGTGCACACACAGATCCTTTCAACCGTCTTTGTCTTCATGCAAGAACTCTTGAATTCGATCATCCTTTTACAGGCGAGCACATGAAGTTCGAAGTGCCTGAACCTGAAGAGTGGAGTGAGTACGTAAAAATGGGAGACCCCCATCCTAAAAAGCCGGTCTGGGATTTATCTCAAAGCCGCCAGAGTTCTTCACACCACGATGAACTAAAACTAGGCCAGCGCCGCCTTTCTGCCAAAGATAAAGCTCACATGGATTTTATTAAGAGTGGAAAATCGTTTAGAAAATAGTTACAATAATATAAAATGATAAACGTCATGCTGAACTTGTTTCAGCATCTCTTGAAAAGGGATTCCGAACCTTCGCAGCATAGCTGCTCGGAGACTCGCTAAAAACAGTCCACTGGACTGTTTTTGCCCTGCTACGCAGTGCCGCTCCCTAAGTTCAGCATGACATATAACAAGGAGACCCTTATGCAAGGCTACATTCATCAGCTCGAAAGCTTCGGCTGTGCAGACGGACCAGGAAGCCGTTTTATTATCTTTTTCTCAGGCTGCCCGCTTCGCTGCCTTTACTGTCACAATCCAGATACCTGGAAAATGACAGACGGAAAACTTTACACCGTAGAAGAACTTGTAAACGAAGCAATGTCATGTAAGGAATACTGGGGTAAAAAGGGTGGTGTAACCGTAAGTGGCGGAGAACCTCTTTTTCAAATTGATTTTCTGATTGAACTCTTTACAGCCTTCAAAAAACTTGGGGTTAATACCTGTATCGATACTTCTGGAGCTCCTTTTACAATTGAAGGTGAATGGTTCGAAAAATTTCAGAAACTTATGGAAATAACAGACATTCTTCTGATGGATATCAAACACATCAACGAAGAAGAACATGTTAAGCTTACCGGCAAGACTGGAAAGAATATCCGCGAGATGTTTGCCTACCTAGATAAAATCAATAAGCCAATCTGGATTCGTCATGTACTTGTACCAGGTATTACAGATAATGATGAATACCTCACACAAACAAGAGAATTTATACGTACTCTTCACAACGTAGAACGCGTAGAGATTCTCCCATACCACGGACTTGGTGCAATGAAGTACAAAGATCTGGGAATTGATTATGTTCTCAAAGACCTCGAAAGCCCGACACTCGAGAGAGTTGCAAATGCAAAAAAAATTCTTGAGTGTGATAAATATACTAAGTGGTGCCAATAATCGAAAATCCGTTAAAAACGAGCCGAAAGGGTCGTTTTAGGATTATCGAAAGAATGGCACAGAGGCAAGCTGTGTTTGCCGACATACTTTGAACTAGGAGAAAACTAAATGTCAAAATACTTAGACCGCGCAAAAGAAATCCGCGCAATTGAAACACCACACCACAACTGTGCACAGTCTGTTCTTATGTCTTTTATCCAGAGCCTTAATCTGGATGATGAAACTGCTTACAAAATTGCAACAGCCTTTGGTGGCGGCATGAAATCTGGTATTACCTGTGGAGTAATTACAGGTGGCCTTATGGTTTTAGGTCTTTTTGATGTAGACGCACCAGAAGATACTCAGGCTCTGGTAAAATACTTTCAGAGCCGTCATTCAGATATGCTGAATTGCGCCGATCTCTTAAAAGCCAACGCAGCCGCAGGTGGCACTCGAAAACCCCACTGCGACGCCCTCGTTTATGAAATGGTAGAGTATGTAGAAAAAATTCTTAAAGAAAAAGGGAAGATATAATATATAGGAGTAATAGATTCTGAAACAAGTTCAGGATGACGGTGTATAGAAATCTGAGGAGCGGAGCGGTCACGAGATACGAACTGCCTCTTGACGTCTTTGCAGACTTGCATAAAAAGAATCCGAGGAGTTTCGGAACGAAACCCGCAGGATTCTTACAAAAAAACGGAAAGCGAGCATGTTCGTATCTCGTTACCGCGGGAGCTTCTTAGATTTTTTAGAACTCTTATATATATTGTTCTAACTCTTTTTTTTCTATATAATAAATCATTATTTTGCTTTTTATTTGAGGATAATATGATAGATAAGTGGGAAATTGTAATCGGTTGCGAAATTCATACTCAGCTTTTGACTAAAACAAAAGCCTTCTGTGCCTGCGAAAACCGCTATGGCGGAATGCCAGACACCCGCGTGTGCCCTGTATGTCTAGGCCTTCCTGGCGCTATGCCACGCATTTCAAAAGGTTATGTTGAACTCGGAGCTGTTGCCGGACAGGCACTCAACTGTAATATTGCACGCTTTACAAAGTTTGACCGCAAGCATTACTTTTACCCAGACCTTGCAAAAGGCTATCAGATTACTCAGTATGATATTCCTCTTTGTACAGACGGATATGTAGACCTGCCTTTCAGAAGCTACCCAAAGGATGAACAGCCTGGCGGAGCAAAGTGCCGTGAAAAGAACTTTATCGGCCAGGACTGTATAGTAGGCGAGGGTAAATACCGCCGAGTTCGCGTAGAACGCATTCACCTTGAGGAAGACGTAGGTAAGTCTCTTCACCTTCAGGGCGCTCACTCATACATCGACTACAACCGCTGTGGAACTCCACTTATCGAAATTGTAACAAAACCAGATATGACATCTCCTGAAGAAGCTGCTCTCTTTATGCAGACTGTTCAGGAAATTCTCCGCTACGTAAAAGTAACAAACGGTAACCTCGAAGAAGGTAACATGCGCTGCGACGCAAACATCAACCTTAATGTTTGGGAAGACGGAAAGCTCTGGCACACTCCAATTTCCGAAATCAAAAACCTCAACTCCTTCAAGGCAATCCGCGAGGCCTGCACTTACGAAACTCAGCGCCAGCTCAAAGAGTTCCAGGAAGACCGTCAGGAATTCAACCCTGGCTTCAAAGTTACTATGGGCTGGGACGAAGAAAAAGGTCAGACTGTTGTTCAGCGTACAAAGAACTCATTCGTAGACTACCGCTTTACAACAGAACCTGATATTAAGCCATTCACTGTAAGCGAAGAACTCATTGCAAACGCAAAAGAAAAGGTAGGCGAGCTTCCTGAAGCAAAACGTCAGCGCTACAAGGCTCAGTACGGCATGACAGATTTCGATGTAGAAACAATCACATCTACCCGTGACCTGGCCCTCTTCTTCGAAGATGCCGCAACTAAATCAAAGAATCCAAAGCGCGCAGTAAACCTTATTCTTGCAGAACTCCTTGCAGTTCTCAACGAAAAGAAAATTGCCATTACAGATATCAGCCTTACTCCGGCTCATATTGCAGAACTTGCCGATGCCCTCGAGGATGGAAAAATCACATCAAAACAGGGTAAGGAAGTATTCGCCGAAATGCTTGCTTCTAACAAAATGCCTTCAGTTATTATTAAAGAGAAGGGCATGGAAGTTGTAAGCGATGCCGGCGAAATCGACAAGATTGTACAGGACGTAATTGCCGCTAACCCTAAGGCTATTGAAGACTATAAGGGCGGAAAGACAAACGTTGTCGGCTGGCTTATGGGACAGGTTATGAAGCAGAGTCACGGAAAGGCTAACCCTAAGCAGGCAACAGAACTCTTGAATAAGCATCTGGCAGCATTGTAAGTTGGTTTCGATACACCGCTGACGCGGCACTCAACCAACGGTGGTTGAGTAGGCCGAAGGCCGTATCGAAACCACCATTACGAGTGCAGCTTTATAAACTGCATGAAATCCTGCTCGGACAGTGGTTTTGAATAAAAGAAGCCCTGGGCCTGGTCGCAGTCAATTGAGCGCAAAAAGTCTCTTTGTGCCTGAGTTTCTACACCTTCGAAAATTGTCTGCTTTTCAAGATTTTTGCTCAGGTTTACCAGCACCTGAATAAACTTCTGAGATTTTCTGTCTATGCGGCCTTCGCTGTTTGTAGAAGCATTAAGAAATTCTCTGTCAAACTTCAAAACATCAACAGGAATTTTGGTAAGCATATTCAAAGAAGATTCACCGCTTCCAAAATCATCCATTGCAACCGAGAAGCCTTCTTTGTGAAGTTTTTCTGTAATGTCCTGAAGAGTGTTATTATCCATTACGGAACGCTCAAGAATTTCAATTTGAATCAGACTTGGTGGAATTGAATACTTTGTAAATATCTCCATAAAATCATGAATGAATTTTTCAGGCTTATTGTGATTGCGGGACATATTTACGGAAATCGGAACAATAGATTCACCTTTCATCAAACGAGTTTGTACAAATTTGAAAACTTCTTCATAAACATAATAGTCAAGTTTTGTTATAAAGCCATTTCGCTCGAAAAGAGGAATGAATTTATCTGGAGTCATAAGTCCAAGCTTTGGACTGTTCCATCTTACCAGGGCTTCGGCTCCTACAATCTTATCATCAATAAGAGAGATTTTCGGCTGATACATTACAAAGAATTCTTTCTGGTCAAGAGCCTGCTGCATGTGACTTTCAATAAAGCGTTCTTCATTGATTTTTTCGAGCAGTCGTGAATTATAAACCGAATATTGGGTAAGAAGATTATCCTTTATAGTGCTTTTTGCAAAGGAAGCCTGACCTATAAGACTCTGGATTATATTTCCTGTGATATCAGAATCCGGCATAAGAAATGAAATACCAAATTTCGGAAAGAATGGAATTTCGTACGATTTAGATTCCTTTGCGATAGTTTCCATTTCCTTTTTAAATGTATTCATTGCCTTGTGAACAGATGTTATCTTTATAAAAATGTAAAAATGATCTGCAAAACCACGGCCTGCTATAGCATGAAAGACTGAGATAGCTTTTGTAATCATTTTTGAGTAATGAAGAATCAGTTTATCGGCAGCCTCTTCTCCATAATTCTGGTTGATAAATTTGAAACCGCGAATATCTGCTTCAATAAGCATAAATTTAGAGCGACTGTTTCGAATCATTTTATTTGCTTCGATTTCAAAGCGTTGTCTTGTCCAGAGGTTTGTAAGAGGGTCGTAAACAGTTGCAATTAACTGCTTTCTCTGGAAAAAGTCCAGAATCTTAGCCTCTGCCAGAACCAGCGCCAGAACAATAAGAAGCGAAACAATGATAAGTACCATTTCATTCTTCTTTTCCGGCTTATAAATTTCATCTATTTCATTCATCGAAATCTTTAAGGAAAGAGTCCAGCCTGATTCCGGGATTTTTGCAGTCATAAGGTAGGCTAAATCTCCTGTATCTGTCTGTGTAATATAGGTTGCAGGCGGATTTTTTGCAATATTGACAGTAGAAGTGTTACTATATTTGTTGTCTGACGGTTCATAAGTTCGTCCGATAATTTCCGGAATAGGGTGAACAAGAAAATATCCTTTTTTATCGAGCAGCATATAAGATTCTTTTTCGCCCATTTTGATGTCTGTCGTTCTTTCTATGAACTTATTAATAAAAACAGTGGCTCCAAGGGCTCCGACAATCTTCCCGTCTTTATATATTGATTTTTCTATAGAGAAAATTTTGTCGCCGGTTCGGGGATGAATTCTTAAGCCGCTTATTGCAATGTCATTGCCTTCTACAAGTCCTAAATGATGTCTCGGATCAAGCTTGGTTTGAAAATTGTCTGAGGTATAAATTGTACCGTCAGGCAGAGCATAATATAGTTCAAAAAAATCTTCGGGCATTTTATAAGCATATTCATTTATAAATTGAAAGATTTTCTGAGTATCAGGTTCATCAAAGATTCTATCTGAATATACAATCTGCATTGAGTGAATATATGAATTTAATTGAAGACTGATTATTTTTGAATAGCTCTGGAGAGTATTTTCAATACTGGAAAAATATTCCTCTTCGGCATTCTTAAGCATTTTTTTCGTATACATGCTGGAAAGAGACAAGACGATTGTCATGAATACAACATAGACGAGAAGGGTAGATATAAACTTGGCCTTTTCAGGCGAAATATTGTTTTTCTTCACTAAACTTCATTCCGATACGAATATATTTTCACCACCCACTAAAAATGATAACACAGATTTAATGAAAGTCAAATAAATAAAATCCAATTAAATAGAAAAAAAATTAAAGGGAAAGTTTAGCAGGAGGTCATTTTTCCGGTGCTTTAACAATCATTTAACCTTACGAAAACGTTGTAATAACTAAAGAAAACGTTTTCGTAAGGCATTTTTTTAAAGTTAAACGATTAACTTGCTCCAAATTCGTATAAATTCAGTATTTTTTTTTTGCAAAAAAAATACTTATGAGTTACAATAATACCAGTTAGGGAGTATTCCCTAAATAAAAAAAACTTTACAAGAGGAAAGGAAAATGAAAAAAATTCTTTCAGTTATGTGTGGACTTGCAGTAGCAACTTCTATGTTCGCTGCAAAACCAAAGGGACCTGTAACAATCAATCTTTGGTCATTTACAGATGAAGTTCCAGCAATGGTTGAGAAGTTCAAGGCTACTCACCCAGATGTAGAATTCAATTTGAATACTACTATTGTTGCAACAACAAACCAGGAGTATCAGCCAGCTCTTGACCCAGCTCTTCAGAATGGAGAAGTTGATATTTATGCTGCTGAAGCTGCATTCATCTTGAAGTATGCATCAGGCGATATGTCTGACTATGCTGCTCCTTACAAGGACCTTGGAATTAAGATTGACAAGGCAATTAAAGATGCTAATATCGCTTCATATACAGTAGATATTGGTAAGAACAGAAAAGGCCAGGTAGTAGGTCTTGGTTATCAGGCTACTGGTGGATGTTTCATCTATCGCCGCTCAATTGCTAAGAAAGTATTTGGTTCTGACGATCCAAAAACTGTACAGGCTGCTATCGGTGGTGGTTCTGGATCTTGGACAAAGTTCTGGGATGCTGCTGCTAAATTGGCTGACAATGGTGTAGCAATCGTTTCTGGTGACGGTGATATCTGGCACGCATATGAAAACTCTTCAGACAAGGGTTGGATTGTAGACGACAAGCTCTACATCGATCCAAAACGTGAAGCTTTCTTGGATGCTTCAAAACAGCTTACAGACAAAGGTTGGTCTAACCTTACACAGGACTGGACAGAAGCTTGGTATGCTGATATGCAGGGTAAGGGAACAAAACCTGTATTCGGATTCTTCGGACCAGCATGGCTTATCAACTACGTAATGGCTGGTAACTCAGGTGGAACAAAGGCTGGACAGGGAACATACGGCGACTGGGCTGTTTGTAACTCTCCAATCGGATTCTTCTGGGGTGGTACATGGGTACTCGCTTCTAAGGCTGCTGCAAAAGATAAGGCAAAGAAAGAAGTTGTTCGCCAGATTATCGAATGGATCACTCTTGATTCTTCTAACACAGGTCTTCTTTATCAGTGGGCTAACGGTACATTCCAGTGGAAGTACGGAAAGGGTGCTGATGCAACTGTAAACACAAAGGATACTGTATCTTCTGGAACAGTTATGAGCAAGTCTAACGGTAAGCTCGAGTTCCTCGGCAATCAGAACATGTTCGACTACTTCGTACCAGCTGGTACTTATGCTAACGGTAAGAACCTTACACAGTACGATGAAGTTATCAACGCTGCATGGCGTGATCAGGTTCGTGCTTACGCTGCTGGAAAGAAATCAAAAGCAGACGCAATCAAGGACTTCAAGCAGACTGTATCTGACAAGTACGGTATTGATATCGAATAGTCAGTAAACTAACTGCATAATATTTAGGGCTGTCGAAAGGCAGCCCTAATTTGTAAAAAAAATGTTTTTTTGAATTTCTTTTTAATCAATTTAATATTTGGGGTGTCCACTTATGGGAAATAATGCCATCAAAGAAAAAAAGCGAAGTATCAGTTATGCTAAATACGGCTATATATTTTGTATTCCATTTGTAGTTGCATACTTAATTTTTTCTTTCTATCCAACATTATATACTTTTATCATAGGTTTTACAGATCTTAGAGGTGCCGGAAAAACAACATGGCATTTCTTAAAGGCAAGTAAATTTTTTGACAATTATAAAAAAATCCTGGCAATGCCAACTTTCCATATGGCATTGCAAAATACAGTAAAAATCTGGATTTGTAACTTTATTCCACAGATGATTATGGCACTTTTACTTTCTGCCTGGTTTACTAACCGCCGTGTTAAGATTCCGGGAGAGGGAGTATTTAAAGTACTTTTCTATATGCCTAACATTATTACAGCTGCTACAGTTGCAATTTTGTTCGGTACTTTGTTCGGTTATCCAATGGGTCCTGTAAACGATTTGCTTACAAGATTAAAGATTATTGATGAGCCATTCTACTTCTTAAATAGTAGACATGCTGCCCAGAATATTATCATCTTTATTCAGACATGGCAGTGGTATGGTTATACAATGATTATTCTTATTTCTGGTGTTCTTGGTATTGACCCGGAAATCTTCGAAGCTGCTGATATTGACGGTGCAAACGGCTGGACAGTATTCTGGAAAATCACAATTCCAAGTATTAAAACTATCCTTTTGTTCACACTCGTAACTTCTCTTATTGGTGGTTTGAACATGTTCGATATTCCAGCGCTCTTCGTTCCTGGAAGTGGTCCTGATAACGCAACACTTACAACATCTGTACTTATCAATACTATGGCATTCCGTGGTGGTTATCTTTACAACCGTGCTTCTGCTTTGAGTATGATTATGTTCATCATCATTGTTATTTGTTCTGCAATTCTCTTCTATATCTTACGTGATAAAGATGAAGCAAGAATTAAAAAAGCTAAGAAGCAGGAGATTAAGGCTCGTAAACTTGCTGCAAAACAGGCTGCTAAAGGAGTTGTAAATGAATAATTCAAAAAATATGTCAATTTTTAAGGTACTGGTTTTAGTTGTTTGTATAATTCTTGCAATTTTGAGCTTGTTCCCGTTTGTTATAATGCTTGTAAACTCAACACGCTCAACAAACCAGATTCAGCAGCACGCTGTTTCTTTAATACCTTCTAAGTATTTCCTTAATAACTTAAGAATTCTTACTGGTAAATCATTTAATCCTGCAAAAGGATTTATGAACTCACTTATCATTTCTTGTGGTGTTTGTGCCTGCTCTTTGTACTTCTCTACATTGACAGCTTATGCTCTTGTAATGTATGAGTGGAAGCTTAAGAATGCATTCTTTGGATTTATTATGGGTATTATGATGATTCCGGCAACTGTAACAATTATCGGATTCTTCCAGATGGTTTATAAAGTTCATATGACTAACCATTTGCTTGTACTCATACTTCCGGCGATAGCCTCCCCAAGTATGGTATTCTTTATGCGTCAGTATATGAAGCCTGCTGTATCAGTTTCTCTGGTAGAGTCAGCTCGTATTGATGGTTCAAAAGAATTCTGGACATTCAATACAATTGTTCTTCCAATTATGAAACCTGCTATTGCTACTCAGGCAATCTTCACTTTCGTAACAAGCTGGAACGATTTGTTCCGTCCTTCTGTAATTCTTACAAGCCAGAATAAGTATACACTTCCTATTATGGTATCTCTTCTTAATGGTGATATTTATAAGCGTGAACACGGTGCTATTTACGTAGGACTTTCTCTTACTGCTTTACCACTTATCGTTGTGTACTTCATTCTTGCTAAGTACATCGTAGCTGGTGTTGCTCTTGGTTCTGTAAAAGGTTAATTGTTTAATTAGTAATTCAAATATTGGCTGTGGTATCAAAAGGTGCCACAGCTTTTTTTTTATTATCTGTCATTCTGAACTTAGGGAGCGACGGCTGAAAGCCAATAAAATACTCCAGTGGAGCATTTTAAGCGAGTCTCTGAGCGGCTATGCCGCGAAGGGGCAGGAATCTCTTTTATAAAGATGCTGAAACAAGTTCAGCATGACATTGTTTCCTTTCAAACATAGTATAAATCCTTTATGGACTTATTACGAATCCTAGTTTACACTTGTTATACTTAAGAAAACGTTGTCGTAATTTTTTGCGGCAAGAGGGCTTATTGGAAAGCCGAGGAAGGTAAATGTGAAATACGGTTATTTTGATGATGACAAGGCGGAATATGTTATTACCCGCCCGGATACTCCAACAAGCTGGAGTAATTATCTTGGTTCTACAGTATATGGTGCTGTAATTACAAACAATGCCGGTGGTTATGGTTTTTATAAATCTGGTGCACAGGGAAGATTTATGCGTCTCCGCTTTAATTCTATTCCGATGGATCAGCCGGGCCGTTATTTCTACCTTCGTGATCAGGAGGATGGAGACTTCTGGTCTGCTTCCTGGCAGCCTGTAGGTAAGCCGCTTGATCAGTATAAGAGTGAGTGCCGTCATGGTACTGCATATACTATAATTACTTCTGAATATAAGGGAATAAAGAGCGAGACAAAATATTATGTTCCCCTTGGACAGAACTTTGAATACTGGCGTCTTAAGGTAACAAATACTTCTGATAGAAAACGTAAGATTCGGGTTTTCTCATATTGTGAATTTGCAAATCAGTGGAACACAACTCAGGATCAGGTAAACCTTCAGTACTCTCTTTTCATTGTAAAGGGCGAGAAAGTAGGGGATAATCTTCTTCGTTATTCAATTCAGGATAATCTTTATATTCAGCATCCCGAATATGAGGTTGGCGGTGCATATATGAGCCAGTGGGTTGCTCTTGTTGGAACACCAATGACTGGTTTTGATACAAGCCGTGAAGCATTTATTGGTACTTATGGTTCTTATGAGCATCCTAAGGCTGTTGTTGACGGTGCATGTACAAACTCTGAAGCATTTGGCGATAACTCTTGTGGTACTGTACAGGGAGATCTTGAACTTGCACCTGGCGAAACTAAAGAAATCATGCTGATGCTTGGTATTGATGATGCACTTGCTGTTGGTCAGAAGATTTTGAATGAGTTTGGTAATTTTAAGAAAGCTGATGAAGAATTTGAAAAGCTTGTTGCGGCATGGCATGCAAAGCTTGGTTCTTATAAAGCAATAACTCCAGATGAAGATATTAACCATACTGTAAATGTCTGGGGCTTATATAACTGTCTGATTACTTTTGCCTGGAGCCGTGCTGCTTCTCTTGTATATAACGGAGAACGTGATGGACTTGGTTACCGCGACTCTGTTCAGGATATTCTTGGTGTTTCTGCTGCAATTCCTGAAGAAGCAGAAGAACGCCTTGTTCGCATGATAAGCGGTCAGTGCCAGAATGGTGGAGCTGTTCCTGTAATTTCTAAGGACTTTAATGCCGGCCATGAAAAGGCTCCAAAACCTGAAGAGTTCCGTTCTGATGACTGTGAATGGTTCTTTAATGCTGTTCCTTGTTATGTAGCAGAATCTGGAAATTTTGATTTTTATAATAAAGTAGTTCCTTATGCTGATGGCGGAGAAGCTACAGTTTACGGACATCTTAAGCGAGCCCTTGAATTCAACCTGGAGCGAATGGGTAAAGACGGTCTTCCTTGCGGACTTCTTGCTGACTGGAACGACTGTTTGAAGCTTGGCTACCACGGTGAATCTTTGTTTGTAGCCTTCCAGCTGCGTCTTGGTCTTACAACTTATGCTGATATTTCTGAACGTCTTGGTAAAAAAGATGAAGCTGCCTGGGCTTTGAAAGAACGCGATACTCTTGATGCGAATATTCAGAAGAAGTGCTGGGATGGTAAATGGTTTATCTGGGCTGTAGGCGAGGACGGAACTGTTTACGGAACTCAGACTATCGAAGAAGGTCAGATTTACTTTAATACTCAGGTTTGGGCTGTAATGTCTAGTGCTGCTACAGCAGAACAGGCTCGCATCTGTATGGAATCTGTAAAGGAAAAATTGGCCACACCTTACGGACTTATGCTTTGTGCGCCTCCATTTGTAAAGACTCGCAGTGACATTATGTCTTCTGTAGTATTCCTTCCTGGTATTAAGGAAAATGCAGGTATCTTCAACCATACTCAGGGCTGGGGTGTAATTGCCGAAACTATGCTTGGAAACGGCGACCGTGCTTACGAATACTGTAAGGCATCTATTCCTGCTGCTTATAACGACAAGGCAGAAATCCGTCAGAGCGAGCCTTATGTAGTTGGTCAGACAACTTATTCAACTTTCTCTAAACGTCCTGGTAATACTCGTACATCATGGCTTTCAGGTGCTGGTACCTGGTCTTACTACGCAATTACTCAGTATATGCTTGGAATTAAGCCACAGTACGATGGCCTTTTGATTGATCCGTGTATCAAACACTACTGGGATGAATATACTGTTGAACGTCGCTGGCGTGGCATGAATCTTTATATTGAAGTAAAGAATCCGCAGCATGTTTGCAAAGGTATTGAATATATCGAAGTAGACGGAAAACGAATTGATGCCGCAGTAATTCCGGTAAGTGAACTTAAGAATGGTTCAAAGATTGTCGCTTACATGGGTAAGGATGCAAAGTCATTCCAAATTGAAAGAGTATAAGCTTATGAGAGGATTGCCACATGGCTGGCACTCCTCGTAATTGAGTTATTCTGTAAAGGCGGCTGCAAAAGTTCCTTTTGTAATGTCGTCTTCAATTTTTTAAGAATCCTGAAATCAGTCGAAAGCAAGCTCGCCAAGATAGGCTTAGCGTAATAGAAGAAAGTGTGCCTCAGTTTAATTAGATTAAAAAACCCTATGTGCGGAGTGAAAAATGCCTGACACAAACATCATCCCCGTTTGGGGCAGGTATTTTTCACTGGAGCACATAGGGTTTTTGGAATACTATGCATTTTTTATGTAAGTCAGCAGGATTTCTTATTTCAACAGTTTTTCTACAGTCTCTGCTGCCTCTTTGAGTTCAGGAATATCCAGACTTTCAATATCTCCGGAATCAACTGCACGGCTTGTTTCTTCCTGCATAGGAATACGGGCCAGAACTGGAATATTAAATGTCTTTGCAATTTCATCGATATTGCTTTTGCCGAATACAGTAATCTCTTTACCGCAGGCAGGGCACTTTACATAGCTCATGTTTTCTACGATTCCAAGAATAGGAATGTTCATCATATTAGCCATGTTTACAGCCTTTTCTACAATTACTCGAACAAGCTGCTGAGGTGAACTTACTACAATAATTCCATCCAGTGGAAGAGACTGGAATACTGTAAGAGGTACGTCACCTGTTCCTGGAGGCATATCAACAAACATAAAATCAACATCTTTCCATATGACATCAGTCCAGAACTGTTTTACAGCACTTGCAATTACAGGACCTCTCCAGATTACAGGATCATTTTCGTTCTGAAGCAAAAAGTTCATAGACATAAGCTGAATCCCAGAATCAGTTACAACTGGTGTAAGAGCGTCCTGTCCATCTACTGCCTGAGCTCTTTCATCGCCAACACCAAAACTTTCCGGAATAGAAGGACCTGTAATATCAGCATCCAGAATAGCAGTGTGGAATCCGTCTTTATTTACTTTACTGGCTAAGAGGCTTGTTACAAGTGATTTTCCAACTCCACCTTTTCCACTGACAATACCAATAACTTTCTTTACCTTGCTGTCTTTATGCAAGTTTACATGAAAATCTCTCTTTTCACATTTCTCACCGCATGAGTCGCAGTTGTGTGTACATTCAGCCATTTTTATACCTCAATTTAAATATAATTATATACTGCGTAAAAGGCAAGTATAAAAAAATAATGAGCTTCCGCTGCACCGATCGCAAAACTGCGGGCGAGCTGGTTTTTGTGAAAAAATCCTGCGGTTTTGCTTCGCAAAATCCTCGGATTTTTTTTATGGCTAAGCGCCAAATACCCCTCGATGCAGTTTTGCATCGGTTCCGCTCACGTCCATTATTTTTTTAGTCAAGTTCTCAAATAATTATATTTAATTTGAGTTTCTATTGAGAATAACACGCTAAAAAGTTATAATAAAGAAATTAATTATTTTTAAATGAGGTATAAAAATGACTTCACAGACAATCGCGATGATTATTGCCTTTGTGCTTTACCTGGGTCTTATGGTATATGTGGGACTCCGCAATGCAAAGAACAATAATTCAGCTTCAGACTTCTTCCTAGGTGGAAGAAAGGTTGGGCCTTGGGTAACAGCCCTTTCTGCAGAAGCATCTGACTCTTCTGCCTGGCTTTTAATGGGTCTTCCAGGACTCTGTTATCTTGGTGGGTTTAAGGAAACCTTCTGGACAGCCATTGGTCTTATTGTTGGAACTTATCTTGCATGGCTTTTAATTGCAAAGCCTCTCCGCAAATGTTCAATTACTTATAAGGATTCAATCACAATTCCAGAATTCCTTTCAAACCGTTTTAATGATAAAACACACATTCTTTCAATAGTTTCAGTTTTCTTTATTGTTGTATTCTTTACTATCTATACAGCATCTGGATTTGTAGCTTGTGCAAAGCTCTTTAATTCTGTCTTCGGACTCAGCTGGAATACAGGACTTCTTATTGGTTTTGTAATTATTCTTTCTTATACAATTCTTGGTGGTTATCGTGCTGTTTGTACAACAGACTTTATTCAGGGAAGTTTGATTTTTATTGCTTTTGTAATTTCAGGAATCATAATTATTGTTTCACTTGGTGGATTTGGTAATGCAGTAGTTCAGGTTCAGAGTTTTACAGAACGTGCTACAAGCGGGGAATTCGGTGATGCGATGCTCAAAGCTGTAACTGGAAACAAGAGTTTTGGTGCAATGTCTACAGTTTCGGCTTTTGCATGGTGTCTTGGTTACTTTGGAATGCCACACATCATCGTTCGCTTTATGGGCTGTCGCTCAAATAAGGAAATATCAACAGCACGTCGTGTAGGAATTATCTGGATGATTATCTCTTACATTGGTGCAATTTTGATTGGTACACTTGGAACTGCCTATCTTTTGAATAAGGGAATTCTTCTTGGAGCAAATGCTTCTGAAGTTACAACCGCAGGTCTTAAGGTATTTGGTGCAGGAACTCAGGAAGCAGTATTCAGCTACACAATGCAGAAGATGTTCCCTGCCTTTATCGCAGGTCTCTTCCTTTGTGGTATTCTTGCTGCTGCTATGTCTACAGCAGATTCACAGCTCCTTTCAGCTTCTTCTGCAATTGGTCAGGATATTTACAAGGGACTTATCAAAAAGAATGCAGATGACAAGAAGGTTCTTCTCGTTAGCCGTATTTCAGTATTCGTAATTGCTATTTTAGGCCTTTTGCTCGCGCTTAATCCAAACAGCTCAATTTTTGGTCTTGTTTCTTTTGCCTGGTCAGGCTTTGGTGGAACTTTTGGTCCTCTTATTCTTCTGGCTCTTTACTGGAAGCGTACTACAGCTCCTGGTGCAATTGCTGGTCTTGTCTGTGGTGGTGTAACTGATGTAGCATGGCATTATCTCCATGGTGGGGTATTTGATGTATATGAGATTCTTCCTGCTTTTATTGTTTGTCTTATTGTAACAGTAGTTGTTTCTTTGCTTACAAAACAGGACGAAGAAGTTGCCGCTAAGTTTGAGGAATACAAGAATTTGGCTGACTAATCAGAAAATATAGAAATTTACTACGGTAAAAAAATCGAAGTGCGTAGTGAATAAAGCTCCTCGACAACATCATTCCCGTTGGCGAGGGGCTTTAGACACGAAGCACTTCGATTTTTTTGTATTTGCAATTTCTATATTTTCTGATATACTGTTTCTATGAATAATAACGAGGAAAGAAAGGGGATTTCAGAAGAAGAAATCGCTGCTACTATAAAAGAGCTTTGTCATCTTATTAAAAAATCAGATGATGAGAATTTTATTTATGAGTTTTTCAACTGCCTTTTTACAAAGCCTGAGCTCAAGGATATTGCAAACCGCTGGCTTTTAGTTAAAGAAATTGATGCAGGAACAACTCAGCGTGAGATTGCTAATAAGTTCAGCATGTCTTTATGTAAGATTACACGAGGCTCGCGTGAATTGAATAAGGAAGAAAGCGCCTTTAGAAAAATGCTTGAATTATTAAAAAAATCAGTAAATTGAATATCATTTTCCCCCGATAAACTGAATAGATATGTATATTCAGAGGGGAAATATGGAAAAAAGAATAACAGGGTTAAATAATTTAGTCTTTGCCGGTTTTACCGCACTCCTTTTACTTTCTGGCTGTGCTACAACGCCAGCTGCTTCAAATTCTAAAGAAATTACACCTCAGCAGCTTATTCTGCAAAATCGAAAAGAAGAGGCTATGCAGGAATTCGTTATGCATACTGATATTAATGCAGTAGATGATGACGGAAATACTGTCCTTCATGTTGCGGCAAAGGTTGATGATGCAGACCTTGTAACCTATTTCATTATTAAAGGTGCAGATCCTGAACTTAAAAACCTTGATGGTGATACACCTCTTCACGTTGCAATAAAAAATAATTCTCTGGAAGCTGCAAAAGCACTTTCAGCTGTGAGCTCTACAATTTTTTCACGTGACAGTGAAGGCATAACGGCTCTTGATCGCGGACTTTATGCAAACGATGCTTATTATGATATTTTTATAACAACTAAAGCCGGTGAAATTCGTGATGTAGAAGGACAGAGTATTGTTCATTACTTTGTACGTACAAAGAATATTAAGGGAATTCGTCAGTGTATCAGCAAAGGAATTCCAATTTCTGTATTGGATGATAATGGAAAAAGCCCTTTGGATCTTGCTTTTGAAAATCTTGATGATGAGGAATCTGTAGAAATTGCAGCTGAACTTATCATGGGTGGTTCTGATGAGGTAGAAACAGAGTTTTCTTACTTCCAGGATGCAATGCTTGCCCGTAATGTAAACAGCCGTTTTGATGATGGTCAGACCCCTCTGCATCTTGCTGCAATTTACGGACACAATGCAATTGCTAAATATCTTCTTGAAAATAATGCAGATACAAGTGTTCAGGACAGTTCTGGCGCAACTCCACTTCATGAAGCTGTGCGTTATGGAAATGTAGAAATAGCAAAAGCTCTTCTCAATTCAGGTGCAAATGTAAATGCCCGTGATAATCTTGGAAAAACTCCTTTAATGCTTATTCTTCCAAAAGATAAAACTGCAGAGATTTATAAACTGCTTATAACTTATCGAGCAGATCTTTGTCAGAAAGATATGTTTGGTGATACAGTTTTGCATACAGCTTCTATGCTTAATGTAGGTGCTTCAACCTTCTCTGTTCTTATTAATGGTGGTGCAGATGTAGATGCCAGAAATAAGGAAGGTGTAACTCCTCTTGCAATAGCTGTACAGAAAAATGATTTTGAAACTGTAAAACTTCTTACTGCGGCTGGTGCAGATATTCATACTCAGGATACAAACGGAACTTCTCCGCTTTCAATTGCCCTTGCTTCCAGTTCAGAAATGCTTGAGGCAGTTGTAAATGAGTCTAATGCAAATCTTACAGATTCAAATGGAAACACACCGCTTCATCTGGCTCTTTTATGTGATGCTCCGCTTGCAAAAATCCAGTATATAATCAGTTTGATGAAGGATGTAAACACAAGAAATAAGGACGGAAATTCTGCTTTATTCCTTGCCATCATTAAAAACCGTCAGAAGGTAGGGGAGCTTTTACTTACTAAGAATGCGGATATTTTCTCTACAAATACAAATAATAATTCTCCTTTAAGACTTGCCTTGAAATATGGTGGATCGGTTCAGGACTGGCTTATTACTTCAAAAACAATTAAGTCTAAAGATGGAACTGGTAATACAGTTTTACATTATGCAGCAGAATGGCAGTATAAAGATGCAATCAACAGCCTTGTTATGAAAGGAGCTGATATTGGAGCAAAGAATGCAAATGGTGAAACTCCATTGTTCAGCGCTGTAAAAACAAATAATCCTGACATAATTCAGACTGTAGTTGATTGTGGTGCTGATATTCAATCCCGCGATAATCTTGGAAGTACAGTAATGCATACTGCTGTACGCTGGGATGCTCCAGATTCAATTGATAAACTGCTCGAACTTGGAATTAATGTAAATGCGCAGAATACATCCGGTAAGTCTCCACTTGCCGAAGCAGTTGTTGCTGGAAAAGTTGATATAGCAAAGAAGCTTCTTGCAGCCGGTGCAGATCCTAACATTTGTGATTCAAACGGAGTTACAGTTCTGATGGATTCAATCCGCGGCTGCAGCAGAGATACTGTAAAACTTCTTTTGACTTATGGTGCTAACCCGAATGTTCAGGAAGTAAATGGACGAAATGCATATCATGAAGCAGCCCTGGTAGCTGATGTTGATATTATCAGATTGATCCGCAATGCGGGGGGAAATCCTTTGTCTCGCGATAAACAGGGAAATACTCCATTCTCAATTGTTGTAAAGAAAGACATTAGTGTAATCCGTGAGGTTCTTGGAAATAATTATACAATTACAGACAGCGATGGAAATACTCCAATTCATATTGTAGTAAAAGCAAATGCTTCTGATGATTTGCTTCGTGTTTTGATTGAAGAAGGGTATCCGGTTGATACAAGAAATGCAGATGGTTATACAGCACTCAATTATGCTATTGAAAATGATGATGTAAGAACTGCACTTGTGCTTCTTGAAAACGGAGCAAATCCGTTCCAGATGATTGATAAGAAAGGAAAGAATGGTGTTTCAATTGCCCTGGAAAGAGGTAACAGCAAGATGATTTCAAATATTGTAAAATATGCCGGAAAGATGAGCGATGTTCAGGGAAATACAATTCTTCACTATGCTGCTAAAACAAGTAAGCCGGAAATGGTAAAAACGCTTATTTCTTTTGGAATAGATAAAACAGCAAAGAATGTTTCCGGTGATACCGCGTATACAATTGCGGTTCGCTGGAGAAGACCGGAAATTGCGGCGTTGCTCAAGTAGCTATTAGCTATTAGCTGTTAGCTATTGTTGGGGGCGTTGCGGGGGTGTCCCCCGCAGAGGGGGTAGCGTAAGACCGCAACGCGGGCTGAAGCGAGGGGGAGACTTCCCCCTTATTGCTAGCAGCTAACCGCTAATAGCTAACAGCTAACACTATGCTTCCTCGCGAGACAACATCAAGTTAGTAAGAATACCGAGAATAAGCGCACATGCTACAGTACGAATTTCAACTGCACCAAAGCTTACAACCATTCCGCCTACACCAGTAATAAAGATAACAGATGCAACGAAGAGGTTTTTGTTCTTGTTGAGATCAACAGTCTGGAACATCTTGAATCCTGATACAGCAATAAATCCGTAAAGTGCTACACAAACGCCACCCATTACACAAGAAGGAATTGTCTCGAGAAGGGCTACGAGTGGAGAAATCATTGAGAAGATGATACAGATGAAAGCACATCCCCAGATAGAAATTGTAGAAGCATTACGTGTAATAGCTACACAGCCGATTGATTCACCGTAAGTTGTGTTAGGACATCCGCCGAAGAATGTACTTACCATAGTTCCAACACCGTCTCCGAGCAAGGTACGTGTGAGACCTGGTTCTTTAAGAAGATCTTTTCCAACGATTGCTGAAAGGTTTTTGTGGTCTGCAAGGTGTTCTGCGAATACTACGAAAGCAACCGGAACGTAAGCTGTGAAAAGAGTAAGGAGATATTTTCCTGAAACTGCCTTAAGACCTGCTCCTCCGCCCAAAAGGAATGTGAATTTTGGAAGTGAGAGATAGCCTGAGATTGAACTGAAATCAAGAGCTTTTACAGCACCGTAGTTGATTATGATAAGTGCTTCATTTCCGGTAAGGTTACCGATGATTGCAAAAAGTGTTGCAAGAATATAACCACCGAGAATACCAAGAATGAACGGAATAAGACGACCAACTTTCTTTCCATAAGTTGAATAGAGCATTGTTACTGCGAGAGTGAAAAGACCACAGATAAGGGCAACGTATGTGCTTCCGCCTTCAACGCTTGATTTCATGAGATCTCCGATGGCGTTTCCAGAAAGGCTTAATCCGATGATGGCTACAGTAGGACCGATGATTACAGGAGGCATAAGGCGGTTAATCCATTCTACACCGCATACCTTTACGATAGTAGCAATGATTACATATACAAGACCTGCCATAAGGGCACCAATGATGAGACCCCAGTAACCAGCCTGTTCACTTAATCCGAGAGTTGCGGCTCCTGCAAAGGCAGAGAACATTGAACCAATGAAAGCAAATGAGCTTCCAAGAAAAACTGGGCTTGAGCTTTTTGTGAACAAAAGATAAACAATTGTTCCGACTCCGGCTCCAAAGAGAGCTGCAGAAGCAGTAAGTCCGTGTCCTATGATGGCTGGAACAGCGATAGTTGCTGCCATAATAGCAAGAAGCTGCTGCAAAGCAAACAATACAACTTTACCGAATTTTGGTTTGTCCTTGATTCCGTAAATCAAATCCATTTTGAATACTCCTTTTTCATTTGTTGAATTTAAACTATTATATTATATTAAAAGTAGGTGGTAAAGAATTTTTACCTTTTGATTTTTACCTTTAGATTATTATCTTGGGGGATTTTTTATGGCTGATTTTTTTGATTATTTAAATTGGCGCGGTGATTTAAGTTTTGATGATGTTCCTTTTAATAAAATAGATGCGCTTCTTCTTGCTCATGTTACATATTCGATTTTTGACGGGGTTGTACCTGAAAATTTTACAGAAAAAAAGACTTTTGCTCAGGTTGCTAAGGATTTTATGGCTATGCCTGACTATGAAGAACGCATAAATATAGGTTTTTTGATTAATAAGCGTACTGCAGAATTAATGTTTAAATGTGCTGAAGTAGAACGCTATAAAAATGTAGAACTCTGCGGGTTTAGAAATATATATAATGAAGAAAAGGTTGAGCAGTTTGCCGCGGTAACTTATATTGTGAATGGAAAGCCTGTAATAGCGGTGCGTGGAACTGATGATACGATTGTAGGCTGGAAAGAAGACTTTAATATTGCCTGGCAGGAACAAATACCTGCACAAAAGGATAGCCTTGAATATTTTAAAGAAGCAGCAAGTGCTTTTAATGGTGATTTTGTGCTTGTAGGTCATTCAAAAGGCGGAAATCTTGTAATTAATACAGCGGTTAGATGCGGTTCTGAGTTACAAAAGCGGATTAATGAGGTTTATAATTTTGATGGACCTGGTTTTGCAACTGATTTCTTTAAAAGCCCTGAATATAAGGCTGTTGAGGGTAAAATCCGTTCCTTTTATCCAGGATTTTCGGTTGTAGGCATGATTTTTCATCATCCGGCAAACTTTGAAATAGTTAAGAGTGATGGTTTTGCTTTCTGGCAGCATGATGCTATGAACTGGCAGATTATGGGCAGTAACTTTATAAATGAAGGTAAATTTGCAGATGAAAGCCGCCTCTTTTATAAGGTTTTTAATGAGTGGATTGATAAACTTGATAATTCCCAGCGAAAAAGCTTTGTAGAAACCATGTTCTGTATTCTTGAAGCTTCTGGTGCCAAAACAAACAGTGATATAGAAAAAGATGCCTTGAAATCAACTGCCCGTATGGTTGCTGCTTATGCGGATATGGGTAAAGAGCGGCGAAAGGAATTGAAAAAAATACTTTCTTTGTTTAAGGATGTAATCGCAGATGATATTCCAATTTTCAAGCCGCTTGTTCTTGAGCGTTCTTTGAAAAAATAATTTGCGAATAACGAAGGGAGGCTCTATAATTTAACCTATGAGTGATACAACAATTGTAACAAGCAGTCCTGTAGGACGCCATCTTGATTCTCTTGGAGAAGGTAAGCCTGCTTCTTACCTTATATTTAATCATAAAAAGGTTGAATTGATTGCTAAAATCACTATTGGCCGCGACACCGATAATGACGTAGTTGTGGACAATAAACTTGCAAGCCGTCACCATGCCATGATTCAGAAAATCAAAGATGCATATTTTATTAAGGATGTTGGAAGTACAAACGGTACCTTTATAAACGGAGTGCGAATTCCGAATGAAAAATATGTAAAACTGAATCCGGGAGATAAAATCTCGATTGGAAATATGAATCTGGTGGTTTCGTAATAGGAAAAAACATTGTTATGCAGAAAAAAAATTGCAAAAATATGTTTTTAATTGAAATATGATATTATTCCAGGATATAAAGAATATTCTCACCTCAGCCAGTTTACCTGCTTATGACAGTTTTTTTCAGACTTTAAGTGATGTTTGTGAATGTCTTGAAAATGAAAAAACAGATTACAGAGCTGCTGGCGCGGGGGGGCATGGCGGTTCTCTGCTTGATTTTCACAATGATGACCTGCCGCTTATAGTGATTCCAGATTTTCATGCACGCCCGTATTATCTATTGAATATTCTTGAATATCAGATTTTTGAAGATGCAACAGTATTTGAAGCAGTAGCTGCAGGACGCCTCAGGCTTTTGAGTGTCGGCGATATTATGCATACTGAAAGAGGAACTCGTGAAAGATGGGCAGCAGCACATGTAGAATTTCTGAAAGATATTTTTACTGGTCCTGCAATTTCTGCTGAAATGCAGGAGGGCTTGAGCCTTGTATGTGCACTTCTGGAATTAAAAAAAGCATTTCCAGCTTATGTTCATATTCTCAAAGGTAATCATGAAAATGTTTTGAATGAAACAGGTGGCGGCGATTTTTCTTTTATGAAGTTTGTTGATGAAGGCGAAATGTGCCGTTGTTTTATTCAGGAATATTACGGCGATGACATTTTGTATCTTATGAATTGTGTTGAGAAGAGTCTTCCGCTTTTTTATTTTGGTAAAAGATGCAGCGTCTCACACGCTGAACCAGCTCGCGCATTTACAAGACAGGAGCTTGTTGATGCAAAAAATTACGATGATGTTGTACGCGGTTTAATCTGGACTGGAAACGGAGAAGCAGAAGAAAGAAGTGCAAGAGATACAGTGCAGAATCTTTTTGATAATTCTGAAGGCTGTATACCAAAAGGGTATTTATACCTTGGAGGCCACAGACCTGTTCAGGGAAATTACAAGGTTCTTCAGGATGGATTTTATATCCAGATTCATAATCCTGGAAAACAAAATATAGTTTTTGTACATCCGGACAGAAGCATAAATTTAGAAAGTGATATTATAGGGGTAACTGAAGGCTAAAATCGAAGAACCGTTAAAAAATGGGCTGCGACCGCGGGCCATTTTAGGTTCATCGAAAAAATGCCTCAGAGGCAAGCTATGCTTGCCGACTTATAAAGTATTAAATACGGGAGATTAAAAATGAATGATGCATTCCCACCAATGATAGGAAAATACAAGGTGCAGGGTATTATTGCAAAAGGCGGAATGGGGGTTGTTTATAAGGCAATTCATCCGTCGCTAAAACGTTTTGTCGTAATCAAAAAAATGACAGCGCGTGGACATGCTGGTGATGCTGGACGTTTTAAAAAAGAAGCCCAGTTGTTACTTGATTTACAGAGCCCTTATATTGTTCACCTTTTTGATTATTTTACTGAGGCTGGTTTCCGTTACATGGTTGAAGAACTTGTTGATGGAACTGCTTTAGATGCACTTATAAAAAGACAAACTTCACTTCCGGTTCCGGTTGCAATGCTTGTTATGCAGGATGCCTGTTATGCTTTGAAATATGCTCATTCAAAGGGGATTGTTCACCGCGATATTAAGCCTGGAAACATTCTTCTTTCTAAACGTGGAGAAATTAAGCTTGCAGATTTTGGAATTGCAAGTGATCATGCTGAGGGCGGTACTGCTGCTTCTGGTGCAGCAGGTGCAAAATTTGCCGGCACGAACACGGTTACAACCGGTGATCTTACTCAGTCTGGTGTAGCCTTAGGAACTCCTGCATATATGCCGCCGGAGCAGTTTGAGGACAGTGCAAGCGTAGATCACAGGGCAGATATTTACGCTCTTGGAATCATGCTTTACGAAATGGTTACTGGAACAAAACCTTACCCAGGAACTTTATCTTTAGATACTTTGAAGGTGATAAAAAAGGGAAAGTATATTTCTCCTCGTAAAATTGATAAAAATGTTCCGAAAGAAGTTTGTCGTCTAATTCACAAAATGACAAGGCCTAAGGCAAAGAGCCGCTATCAGTCTATTGATGCGGTGCTTCGTCAGGTAAAAAAATACCTTCGTCATTATGATACTCATGAGCTTCGAGTTCAGCTTGCAAAGAGTGTTCTTGCATCAAAGCTTTATGAGTTTTCACCGGAGGCACTTGCGCAAAAGGATAAACTTCGTCGCATTATCCGCCGCGTTTGCCTTAGTGTTTTTGCCGCAGCTGTAGTTTTTGCAGGCCTATGGTACAGCGGATTTATTCATAAGTTCCTTTTGAAAAAGTGGTATACAGAAGTTTGTGTTGAAATGCAGATGCCGCGTTCTTTGCTTGAGAATATGGATTTACCGGCAAGGGCTTTCTTTTTTGAAAATGATGGAAATGATATTCCGGAAGTAAGCGGTTCTCGTAGAATTTTTACAGAGCAGGGAAAGGCTTTTTATGAAAAATTAATTTTCTGGTCACCACGAGTTGTGACAGAAAGGCCTGCTGCAAAGAATAAAACCTACAGTGCACGCCCTGTTTATCTGAGAAAAGGAGATTATCGTGTAAAGGTCGTTGTTGGTCCTTATGTCTGGTGGAAGAGTTTTACTGCTGGAGATGAAAATGTTTTTATGTCCTGTGACTTTTTGAAAAATGCAAAAAGAAAACTTACAATTAATGCTATGGCTTACGACCGTTCGTTAGGAACTCAGATAGAAAATGCTCAATTTAAGGTTTTGTATAAGAACAAATGGCAGCTTTTGGAAGAACTACCTCTTGAACTGCTGGAATCAGGTACTGTGTGGAAAATTCGTGTAGAAGCAGATGGATATAAAATGGAAGAATTTTCACTTTTAATTGACTGGTACCAGGATGCACTTATGATTTCTTCGGAATTAACAAAAGAAGAACATAAGCCTGAATAAAAACAGTCATGCTGAACCTTTGCAGCACAGCTGCTCGGAGACTCGCTAAAAATAGTCCACCGGACTATTTTTGCCCTGCTACGCAGTGCCGCTCCATATGTTTCAGCATCTACACTACATTTAGAGCTATAGATTCCGAAACAAGTTCGGAATGACACCAGGAGATAAACTTATTGGTCACCTCCATCTCCTCTGTATCTGAGGCAATAGATTCCGAAACAAGTTCGGAATGACACAAAATATTTGACGATTACCTCTAAAAATCAGTATACTTAAAATATGGCTAAAGATAATAACTCGAACGAGAATTCTATAATTTCAGCAGACCAGCTGCTCCCTAATAAACTAACTTTGATTCCTCTAGCAGGACGTCCAATATTTCCAGGTATTTTTACACCTCTTATGATTAATTCAGCAGACGATGTAAAGGTTGTGGAAGAAGCTTACGAAAAAGAAGGCTTTATTGGAATCGTTATGCTTAAAAATGATGCAGAAACACCAACACTGACAGATTTGTATCAGGTTGGAACTGCTGCCCGTATCATTAAAAAGGTTAATTTGCCTGATGGCGGAATAAATATTTTTATTTCAACTGTTAAGCGTTTTAAAATCAGAAAAGTGCTTCACAATGCTGCTCCAATGGCTGCCGCTGTTGAATATCTTGAAGATGAAGAAGCAGATACTTTTGAAGTAAAGGCTCTTACCCGTGCACTCATCAGTGAGATGAAAGAGGTGAGTGAGAATAATCCGCTTTTCTCAGAAGAGATGCGCCTTAATATGGTAAACATCGACAATCCTGGAAAAATTGCAGACTTTATTGCTTCTATTTTGAATGTTGATAAGGATGAACAGCAGAAGATTCTTGAAACAGTAAATGTACGTCAGCGAATGGAACAGGTTCTTGTTTTCATCAAAAAGGAACAGGAGCTGCTTCGTGTTCAGAAAAAAATTCAGAATGAGCTCAATGACCGCATAGAAAAAAATCAGCGCGAATATTTCCTTCGCGAAGAAATGAAGTCTATTCAGGAAGAACTTGGAGAAACTCCGGACGGTAACGAAACAGATTATCAGAAATTTAAGAAAAAGATTGAAGATCTGGCCTTTGAAGGTGAAATAAAAGAAACTGTCGACAGCGAGCTTTCAAAACTTTCTATGATGGATCCGAATTCGTCTGAATGGCTGGTTACACGAAATTATCTTGAACTTATTACACAGCTGCCATGGAAAGTTCCTGCAGTTGATGATTACGATTTGACCCGTGCTAAGAAAATTCTTGAAGATGACCATTTTGGTCTTGATGATGTAAAGAAGCGTATCATTGAATATCTTGCTGTCCGCAAAATGAAAAAGGATGCCAAGGGATCTATTCTGCTTCTGGTTGGACCTCCGGGAGTTGGTAAGACTTCTGTGGGCCGTTCAATTGCAAATGCAATGAATAAGCCTTTCTACCGCTTTTCTGTAGGTGGAATGCGGGATGAGGCTGAAATCAAAGGTCACCGAAGAACTTATATTGGCGCTATGCCTGGTAAAATTATTCAGGGACTCAAAATTACAAAGTCCAGCACTCCTGTCTTTTTGATTGATGAAGTTGATAAGATGGGCTCAAGCCATAACGGAGACCCGGCAAGCGCTTTGCTTGAGGTTCTGGATCCGGAACAGAATGTAAGCTTCCGTGATACTTATCTGGATTTGCCATTTGATATTTCTAATGTCTTCTTTATTCTGACAGCCAATACTCTGGATACTGTGCCGGAGCCGCTCCTTGACCGTGCTGAGATTATTCACCTGAGTGGATATATTGATCAGGAAAAACTTGAGATTGCGAAGAAATATCTGATTCCAAAAAACCTAGCTAAAAATGGTCTTTCAAAAAATCAGGTAAAATATACAAAGGCAGCTCTGCTTGAAATTGCAGAAGAGTATGCCCGTGAATCAGGTGTGCGTAATTATGAAAAGTGTCTGGATAAGATTCACAGAAAGATTGTTACTGAGATGATTTTTGGTGCCGAGAAAACTGCTCAGAAATCTCCCGTGGTTTCGATACGCCCTGACGGGCACTCAACCACCGGAAACAGCGTAACTATCGACGCTCCAGATCTATTCAAATACTTGGGTAAGCCAGTCTTTGACGAAAGCCAGATAAAGGTTGCAGCCGTCCCGGGAACTGCAATTGGTCTTGCCTGGACAAGCATGGGTGGCGACACACTTTTGATAGAGGCAACTTCTTTTGCCGGAAAAACAGGGCTTGTGCTCACCGGGCAGATGGGCGATGTTATGAAGGAATCCAGTCAGATTGCTTTTGACTGGGCACGTAAGTTTGTACTTGAGCGTGGCGATAAGGATGCAAAGTGGTTTGAAGAGAATATCGTTCACCTTCATATTCCAGAGGGAGCAACACCAAAAGATGGCCCTAGTGCCGGAATCACAATGGCAACAACATTCGTTTCACTATTGCTTGGAAAAAAGATTAAGCCTCATCTTGCTATGACAGGTGAACTTTCTTTGACTGGTCAGGTTCTGCCAATCGGCGGCCTTAGGGAAAAGACTGTTGCCGCAAAGAGAAATAAAATCAAGACAATAATTATTCCAAAGGCCAACGAGCGTGACCTTGAAGATATTCCAGACCACGTAAAGCAGGGAATTAAATTTATTCCTGTGAGTGATGTGCATGAAGTGCTTGAGATTGCGCTTGGTGTGAAATGATTTGTAACCCCGAACCTTCGCGGCACAGCTGCTCAGAGATTCGGGGATTTTTTTTATTCTACCTTAAACTTGCTTACTGCATCGGACAGAATACCAACCGACTCTTGTGCCTGAGCAGAAATCTGGACAATACTCTGAGAGCTTGCACTCAGAGTTTCTAGGTCTACAACCAAATCATTATATTCACCAAGAATACCTGAAACCTCTTCATTTAAGGTTTCCATTGCCTGATTGACAGTATCAACTGTTGATCTTATTCCATCATACCCAGTTCTTTCAGCCATTCGTGAAACGGCTGGTTATAGTGAAATTCAGTCATGAAAGGACAGTCTTTCATACCAAAGCCGTGGCCACCCCATTCGTAGCGGGCGAGGCGGCTTGGAATGCCGGCTTTCTGCAGGGCTTCGTATAGACGGAGCGAGTTTTCGGGAATTACAACAGGATCATCATCACAGACAACTACATAAGTTGGCGGCATATCAGCTGGAACATTGAGCTCCATGGAGAACTCGTCTTTTCGTTCCTGAGTCTGATTTTTTGCTCCTTTGCCAAGCAGACTGTTTCGACTCCATCGGTGGGCAATATCATCCTGCATAGAAACTACCGGGTAAACTGGAATTACAAAATCCGGGCGCAGTGAAACTTTGCAGTCTAGACCGAGCTTTGCAATTTCGTCGTGAGTCTGCCAGAACTCGCCGGCCATAGTTACAAGATGTCCTCCGGCAGAAAATCCGATAACTCCAACCTTGCTCGGGTCTATATCCCACTGGTTAGCATTTTCGCGAACCAGTTGAATTGCACGCTGAATATCCTGAAGCATTGCAGGGTAGTGGTAAAGACTTTCTGCGGTACGGTATTTAAGTACGAAAGCTGTAACACCGTTCTGTGAAAACCAGGTTGCAGTTGAGTTTCCTTCGCTTTTTAATCCTAAATGATGATAGCTTCCACCTGGGCAGACAATGACTGCAGTATGTGTTTTTGGACTGCCTTCTGCAGGCTTATGCATAAACATTACAGAAGGCTGCTTTTCCATTCCTTTGACATTGCGCCAGAGATAAATTGTTGCATCCTGAGCGAAAGCTGTAAGAGCTAAAAATATTGTAATTGCTAATGTTGTAATTATCTTTTTCATAAAAGTATTTTAGCATTATTGAGAGAATATTTCCATTATGTTACACTTTGCCATTATGAGTGAAAAAATGCCTGATATAAAAGCCATTATTTTTGATATGGATGGAGTAATTCTTGATTCAGAATCAATTTCAGATATAACCTGGGGAAAGGCCGCAGAGGAAAAAGGCCTTACTGTAAATGATGAAATATTGAATGCCTGCCGAGGTACTAACAAAAATGATACAATTGTGATTTTGAAAAAATATTATGGTGCAGATTTTGATAGCGAAGCCTTTCTTGAACGAACCTCAGAGCTCTTTCATGAAATCGAAAAAAAGGATGGCATTCCGCTGCTTCCTTATGCAAAAGAAATTCTTGAGTATCTTAAACCTCGTTACCGTTTGGCACTGGCTTCTTCTACTCGCGGGCCAACTGTAGAACGCCAGCTTCGTGCCGCTGGTGTAATCGATTTTTTTGAAACCCGCACAACAGGCGAAATGGTAGAACACAGTAAGCCAAATCCGGAAATCTATCTTATGGCCTGTAAATCAATCGGCATGAAGCCCGAAGAATGTGTCGCAATTGAAGACAGCCTGAATGGAATCCGAAGCGCACATGCGGCCGGCCTGCACCCGATTATGGTAATCGATAAGGTTCAGCCGACAGAGGAGATTCGTGGAATGTGCGAGGCAGTGTGTGAGTCTTTGGAAGAGGTAAAAACGGTCCTCTAAATATTCGATAAAATCATTTCCACAATTTGTTTTTTTAAACTTGTAAAATGAAAACTCCTGTCGTATTATTACTAATATGCCACTACAGATAACCGAAACTATTGCAGCAAATGAAAAGCTTTCCTCTGAACGCATTGACTATGATAAATATGAAGCAGAAACGATGGAAAGACTTCTTTCACGGGTGAAAGAGTGCGACCGCGATAATGCAAAGGAACTCATATATCATTGTATCAATGACTCAATTATTCATATTGAAATTTGTGATATTGACAATTGCTTTTCAGATGCTGCAGAAATTGAATATTTTGAATTCAATACAGTAGAGGAGACAGAACCTCTTCTTTCAAAGCGTGGACCAATAAAGGCTTTGTTGGTTGTTATTTCAGCTGGCAAAGATGATGAACTGACAATGCGTGGAGTTCATGACTGTTTAATTCGCATGGAATCTGCTTCCGGGCAGAAGCTTGATCCAGACAAGTTAATCTGGAGTCAGATTCAAAAAGCTCCTGTCGGATATTTGCAAATGTTAGTTCAGTTCAAGGTTATTCAAGAGCCTTTGCAACTCTGAAGAATTCAGGTTTCTTGCTGCAGTCGTAATTAAACATTCCGCAATAAGGGCCGTTCATCTTGTAGCTGTAATCATTTTTAGGAAGGGCTGGGTTATCGCAGATTCCCCAGATGGCTACGCAGGTGAGGCTCTTTGTTTCATCTGCAGCAGCGGCTAACATTTTGAAGAAGTTTTCATAGTATTTTGCATGCTGTTCTGCTTTTTCTTTTTCGTAGTTGCGGAGGGCAAGCTCAGTAACCTGAACCTCGAGGCCCATCTTGCTGTAGAAAGTGATTGCGTTTTTGAAGAGGTTGATGTCATTTGCACTCATACAGCCTGACTGCTGACCGTAACCACCGACGTAGCCTTGCATACCGACACCGTCGCAGAGTTTTTCATCTTTATTGATGCTTTCGATAAGCTTGCCGATTGCTTCTCGTTTTGGAGAATAGAAGGTGTTGTAGTCGTTGTAGAAAAGTTTGATGTTAGCATTTGCTTTTTTTGCGGCCTGGCGGGCATACTTAAATGAAAGCTCAACGTAGTCCGGGCCGATAACATCGTAGAAATAATTTGTTGTGCCACCGCGGCTGGTTCGGACTCTGCGTGGGTCGTCTGCCTTGCATTCGTTAGTTCCGTCTGCAACAGCTTCGTTTACAACATCCCAGCAGTAAACTACGCCCGGGTATTTTTCTTCAAAGTGGGCAACAACTTCTTCTATATAATATTGAAGTCTTTTTTTCATTACATCTGAAGAAACAAAGGCGCCGTCGTTTTTGTAGCCTTCGCGGAAGAACCATGAGGGCATATAAGCGTCCCATACAAGAACGTGACCACGGATTCCGATTCCGTTAGCCTGAGCAAACTCTGCAATTTTGTCTGCATTGTAATAGTTCATAGCAGGCATGCCGTTTTCGTTTTTCTGGCTGGCGCTCTGGTTGAGAAGAGAGTAGGCCTTAAACTCGTTTCCGGCAGTAAGGCTGTTGAAGTCTGCCTTTACCATGTCGGTATAAGCTTTTTTCTGAAGATTCTGTGGATTGATTACTGTTCCTAGCTTAAAGCCGTGGCGGGCAGCAGATTCATAAAGAGCTTCTTTTTGTTCAAAGCCTTCCATTTCGGCAGCATGGGCCTTTTCTTCTTCTTTTGTTTTTTCTGTTGATTTCATAAATTTGGCAGCCATACCGGTAGCTTCGGAAGCGGCAGGTTTCATAACTGTTTCTTCCTTTTGAGTTGAAGCTACTGCATTTTTAGACTTTCCTGCACAGGAGATGAGAGTAAAAGCCGCAAGTGCTATTGCAGCTAGTGTGAATAGTTTTTTCATTTTTCGTTTTCCTTATTATATGGATTGCCACGTCGCTGCGCTCCTCGCAATGACAGCATAATACGTCATTGCGAGCGTAGCGAAGCAATCCATGCATACTGGTGGTTTCGATACGCCCTTCGGGCACTCAACCACCGTTACTTTATTTTACTAGAATTCTACCATTCGAAATATCAAGGAGTTTACTTATAAATACCTGATACTCGCTTTCGTGGATTTCGCCTTGAATTGTGATTTCGGTACCAAAGTCTTCGGTCAGGCCAGAGATGTGGAAAAGCTCCATGTTATTTTTAATGAGCTTGTAGAGAGAATAGTCTGTAGTAAATGTGAAGTCCTTTTTTGCAACGAGTTCCTCAAAAAGACCGGCCTCGTCGGCGGCGGCAAGAACACCTTTGGCGCCGTTGCCGTAGGCTTTTACAAGGCCGCCCGTTCCCAGCAGTGTGCCGCCGAACCAGCGGGTGATTGTAAGCACAGTGTTTGTGCAGCCTCGACCGCGGAGTACGTCCAGGGCAGGGCGGCCTGCCGTGCCGCTCGGCTCCCCGTCATCGCTCATTCCCATAACCTCGGCACCGGGGCCTATAACAAAGGCGTGAACTACATGAGTTGCGTCTGCATATTTTGCTTTCTGTTTTTTTACGATTTCGCGAGCCCCGGCCTGACTGTCGCAGGGAAAGAGCTCAGAGAGGAATCGCGAGCCTTTTATGTTTTCTTCGTATGATATGTATGATTTAAGTATTTCCATATGAACTCAACGGGGGCGTTGCGGGGGTGTCCCCCGCTGGGTGGGGTAGCGAGCAACGAAGTGCGAGCGTAGGGCGGGGCTCCGCCCTCCAGCTAAAAGCTAACCGCTAAAAGCTAACCGCTAAAAGCTAACCGCTAAAAGCTAACCGCTAAAAGCTAACCGCTAAAAGCTATTCCACCAAAATATCCTGCACTTCCTTGTTATTTACGCGAACACCCTTTGCCTTAAGAGACTTCTCCTCAAACTTGTCGGCCTTGAACTTTTCCTGAAGAACTTTGATGCGGCCTTTCTTAACATAATTGAGCTGGAAGGTGAAGGACTTGCGGGTATCGACGTGGAGAACCTCACAGCCTTCCGGTGCAAAGAAGTAGTCGCGGTTCATGATGAAGGCAAGAACCTTACAGCGCTTAACGTAAACAAACTGTGTCGTCGGGTCGCGGTAGATAATTGTAAAGAGAATTTTTGAAAGGCTTTCCTTGTCTGCAAGACCGCAGTAACGCATTTCCGGACCCACGAAGATTTTCTTAGGACTTTCCGAAACAGAATAGATTCCGCTCTTACGAACGTAGATAACTTTGTCGTAAGGAGTAACCTTAAGAACTTCAACGCCGCCAGAAACTTCTGTGCCAAGATTTCCGTTTTTCTCGTCGTATTTGAGGGCAAGGTCTCGTTTTGTAACGGCCTTTACGTCTACGGCGTTGATATTTGTAATCTGAGTATGGCGTTTGAAAACGTCCTCACCAAGTATGGCAAGTTTCTTTTCAATTCCGTCCAGCCAGCTGATTGCATAATCTACCAGGTGCTTGAGAAGTCGGTTGATTTCCTTGATGCGGGCATTGATTGCTTCAACCTCGGCCTTGTTCTTGCTCATATCATAAAGGGAGATGCGGCGAATAGGGATTTTCAAAAGATGGTCAACATCTTCGTCTGTAATTGGGCGAATCAGTTCTTTTGCAAATGGCTTAAAGCCGTCTTTTACAGCCTTGATTACGCCTTCTTCTGTTTTCTGCTGTTCGATTTTTTTATAGATTCTCTCTTCAACGAAGATTCGCTCAAGGGTGCGCAGGTGGAGTTTTTCGGTGAGGTCTTCTTTTTCAAGCTGAAGCTCTGCCTTAAGAATTCCAACAAGCTGTTTTGCGTGATGCTCGATTACCTGAGTACAGGTCATCTGCACCGGCATGTTATCTTTAATTACAAGGAGGTTACAGTAGATTGTCTGCTCGCAGTCTGTAAAGGCGTAGAGAGAATCTACAACGTCCTTTGTGTAAACGCCGCGCTGCAGACGGATTTCAATATTTACTTTATCTGCGGTGTAATCCTGAATTGAAGTGGCTTTTATTTTTCCGTTTTTTACAGCCTTTTCAATTGAGTTACACAAACGTTCGGTAGTTGAGCCGTAAGGCAGCTCTGTGATGACGATTTTCTTTTCATCACTGGTGTCCATTTTTGCGCGGGTGATGATTTTTCCAAGGCCGTCATTATATTCCGAAACATCAATAAGACCGCCTGTTGGGAAGTCCGGGAAGAGCTGGAACTTTTCGCCGCGCAGACATTTCTTTTCTGCTTCAATAACCTCATGAATATTGTGGCTGAGAATGTTTGTACTCATACCAACGGCAATACCTTCGGCACCAAGAATCAGAACAAGAGGCAGCTTTGCCTGGAAGGCTACTGGTTCTACGTCTCGGCTATCGTAGGTATCAACATACTGAGTAATGCGCGGATTCGTATTTAAGATTTCTTTTGTGATTGGGCGGAGGCGGCACTCAATGTATCGGGGAGCAGATGCACCGTCGCCCGTAAACATGTTACCAAAGTTTCCCTGCTTGTCAATAAAAAGTTCCTTGTTAGCAAGGTTTACAAGAGCAGTATAAATAGAAGCATCTCCGTGAGGGTGGTAAGCCATAACCTTACCGCACACGTTGGCAACCTTAGTAAAACGTCCGTCGTCTGTCTTGATTAAAGTGTGAATGATTCGTCTTTGAACAGGTTTAAGTCCGTCAGTAATTTCCGGAATAGCGCGGTCGCGGATAACGTAACTCGCATACTGAATAAAGTTCTGGTCAAAGAGATTTTTTACATAAGCCATTATTTTCCCCTAAAGGACAAAAATCTACGTCGTCATCCTGAACTTGTTTCAGGATCTTTTGTTAATTGTCCCAACCCACTTAAAATTATAAATGAAAAATTTGTGATTTTCAACTGTTTTTGCTTGACTTAACTGTTATACTGTTATATAAACAGTTATATACAGGAGGTTGTGTGAAGATTTTACAGAATTCAAGCGAACCGATTTATAAGCAGATTGCAAATCAATATCGGGATCAGATTCTTTCAGGGAAGCTAAAGCCTGAATCATATTTACCTTCAATACGAGAACTTGCTCAGGAATTGAAAATCAGCGTCATTACGACAATGAAGGCTTATGAGATTCTGGCAGAAGAAGGGCTGGTTACGGCAGTGCAGGGGAAGGGGTATTTTGTAAATCCTCAGAATCTGGAACTTGTCCGTGAACAGCATTTGAGATTGATTGAAACAGAATTACAGAACGCAATTAATTCAGCAAAGGTTGCAGGCGTTACCGGTGAAGAACTTAAGCAGATGCTTGAGGCTCTTTTGCAGGCAAATTAAAAATATGAAGGAGAAGATAATGGAAAGAAAGGGAATGGCAATACCGGCAGCAATAAAACTCAACGGTTATGAAAAACACTTTGATGGTTTTGATCTTGGTCCTTTAGAACTTGAGATTCCGGCAGGTTTTACAACGGCTCTTATTGGTGAAAACGGTGCCGGTAAAACAACTTTGCTTGATGCTCTTGGCGGTATTACAAGCGGTCATGGAAAAATCACCTGGCTTGAAAAATATAACGATCTCGACCAGAACAATGGCGAGCCTCGTAATGAAATCGGGTGGTGTGCTGCTAACAGATTTTTCCCTATGACCTGGAGTCTCAAGAATATCAGAAAATCTCTTCCGCTTGCTTTTGATAATTATGATATGGAAAAGTTTGCTGCGCTTTTGGAGGAATTCGGGATTGATGAAAAGAATTCAAAATATCCGAAAAAAATAAGCGCCTGGTCAGATGGAAATCGCGCGCGGCTTGCCATTGCTTCAATTCTTGCACGTGATACAAAACTTATGATTTTTGATGAGCCGGATTCTGCTCTGGATCCTGTAATCCGGGATGTGCTCAATTCAAAATTCCGTCAGTATATAAATCAAGGAAATGGAGAAACAAGTATTATCTTTTCAACTCACAATATTGCCGACATGGAAAGTATTGTTGATTATGTTGTATTTCTTGCCCGGGGGCGTGTGATTGCGAAAGGCTTTGTAGAAGATTTGCGCGAACAGTACCGCTATGTGCATGGACCGAAAGATTGTTTGGGGGCATCACAGAGGACTGATGATTTTGACTTTTATTATTTTGATGAAAATAAGGTGGAAGGGCTTTGTTCTGTAGAAAATGCTGACAAGTTTGATGAAGGCCTTGCAGTTGAAGTTCCAACGTTACAGCAGCTTTCGGTTTTGATTTTGCGAAGCAGGGAATAGCAGGTGGCTGGATGAAGCCCGGTGGCGGGATGCATTAAATTAAGGAGACGAAAATGAGTATCAAAAATAATCTGAATAATTATTATGTTTATACAGGAAAGAAATTACGCGAAGATATTTTTATTCTTTTGCTTTTAGATTTGTTTTTTATTCTGTTTATCAGATTCGATTTCAGCGGAATGAGATTTTCGGAAAAACGTAATTCTATAATTTATACATTACTGGGAGTATCGCAGATTTTGCCGTTCATGCAGCATATAAATGAGTTTTTTAATCTCGGGAAAACAGAGTGCTATCTCAAGACTTTCAGTAAGAGTTTCGAAACTTATAAATCCTGGTATTTAATTAATTTTATAGAAAAAATTATTGAGTACGTGGTAGTTGTTTTAATCGTATATGGAATCGGGCTACAGATGGGAACTCTTCCTTCAAATGCTTTCTTCCTTTTTCTGGCTGATATCTTTGGAGGACTTGTAATCTTTGGAATTACTCCGTTCTTCTTCAGAAGTAAAACTCAGAAGACTATCTCTTTGAAAATGTGGCTCGGTTTATTGTTTGCGCTGGTTATGATGGTTTTGAATAATCTGTTTTCTCAATATATCTTTGTAATCTGGCTTGTTGCTTTTATTCCTCTGATGATTTTTTCAAATCGCCGCTGGCTTGGAATTATGAAAGTGGCATATTCTGATGGAGGTGAAAAATGAATTATCTTCCGTTTAATATTTTTATGGCAGCTCTTTCGTTACTGTCTGGTTTTCTGTATTCCTTTATTCCGATAAAAAGACTTGAACGAGGCGAACTTGCTTTTCATTATGTAATTCTTTCATGCCTTTGGGCGTCTTTATGTTTTTTCTTTATTCTCAGATTATTTTTTAATAAAGATTCAACAAGATTTATAAAGACAACAAAGAGTGCAAAAAAGATTTATACAAAATATCTTTCCACTTTAATTGAAATTATAAATACCGCACTTTATATTTTTGTGCTTAGTCTTGTTTTCTGGATTTACAAAAGAGGTTATGATTCTTCTTTTTGTTATGTAATCATAATTGTATACGGACTCTTTCATCTTCTGGTTTCTGTCATTACCCCAAAATTGATTATTCCTATAAGTAAGGAAGATCCGTTGTACTTTTCAATTGCTGCAAGCAGAAGATTTGACGAGACGGGGGCAAAGGTAATATATTACCTGATTTTGCTGCTGCCGTCTTTTGTGGGAAGTTTTGTTTTTATGCCGTTGACAAATATGCTTCCACATCTTAGTTCTTCGGGACTTATTATTGCCATTATTGCTGGACTGATTCTTGTTGTGATTTCCTGTGTACTGAACAGGTTGCTGATTGAACGAGAGTATAAGAGGAGGTAGGAAGAGCGAGGAGTGTGGGGTTATACCTTAGTTTTTCCGCTGAGGATATCCTTGTAATCAGCAAGATTTTTACGAAGCAGTGTCGGGATATTGAGTTCATATGGACAGCGCTTAAGGCACGCACCGCAGTCGACGCACTTTTCGATATTCATCATTTCTTCCTGCCAGTGTGGTGTGAGCCAGGCTTCGGATGGTGCGCGGCGAATCATCTGGCTCATGCGGGCACACTGGTTGATTGTGATGCCTGCAGAACATGGAGAACAGTAACCGCAGCCACGGCAGAATTCTCCGAGCAGCTCGTCGCGGTCTTTTTTGATGATGGCTTCGAGGTCTGGTGTTAGCTCCGGCTGTTCGCGGAAAAAGTCCAGCCACTGTTCGAGTTCACTCATTTTCTGGATTCCCCAGATTGGAAGAACATCATACTGAAGCATGAATGCCATACAGGCACGGGCGTTGGTGAGGAGTCCACCCGAGAGACCTTTCATTGCTATAAAGCCTACGTTGTTCTTTTTACATTTTTCAACAAGAGCAATATCACGGTCGGTTGCAAGATAAGAGAATGGGAACTGAAGCGTCTCATAAAGTCCGCTCTCTGCAATCTCTTCTGCAATTCCGATTTTGTGAGCAGTAATTCCAATGTGGCGGATTTTGCCCTGTGCCTTTGCTTCCTGTAGAACTTCATAAAGACCAGTACCATCACCAGGACGGTAGCATTGCTTTACGCAATGCAGCTGGTAAATATCAATATAATCAGTTTTAAGGTTATGAAGCGAAGTCTCTAAATCTGCTTTAAGTTTTTCAGGAGTTTCAGCAGTAGACTTTGTGGCTATGAAAATCTTTTCTCTGTCGTACGTTCGGTGGTTGAGTGCCCGCGAAGCGGGTGTATCGAAACCACCTTTTCCAAAGGCCTGACCAAGCTTTTCTTCACTATCAGAATAAGCGCGGGCCGTATCAAAAAAAGTCATACCGCCGTCATAAGCTCTGTGTAGAATCTCAACGGCAGTTTCCATATTCACGCGCTGTACAGGAAGCGCTCCAAATGCATTTTGAGGAGTTGTTATACCTGTGGTTCCAAGAGTGATTGTTTTCATGCCTTGCATTATAGCACAGTCAGATAAAGTTTTATATACTTATATATAGAGGAAAAAGATGATTATTAAACAGCTTAGTGATAATGACGAAAAAAAGAAAGTTACAAGATACGTTTTGGAAGCATTACCAGACTGGTTTGCAGTAGAAGAATCCCGCGAGGAGTATATTAATGACAGCAGCGACCGTCCAACCTTTGTGGCCTATGACGGAGACAAGCCTGCCGGCTTTTTGTGCTTAAAAGAGACTGGTAAAGAAACTGTTGAACTTGCCGTTATGGGCGTTCTCATGGAATATCACAGAAAAGGAATTGGTCGCAAGCTTTTTGATATTGCAAAGACCTGCGCAGTTGAAAAAGGTTATGAGTTTATGCAGGTAAAAAAACTGTAAAGATGGGAATGTATGATGATTATGACGCAACAAACCGTTTTTACCAGGCGCTCGGCTTTAAGGAGTTTGAAGTTTTCCCGATGCTTTGGGATGAAGCAAATCCGTGCCAGATTTATGTAATGGGATTAAAATAATGAAGCAGCTTTTTACGATTGATTTGAAAAACTATGGTGCAGACTGGAAACGTTCGAGACGCGATTCTGCTCGTGCGATTATTCATGTTGGTGATGATAAACTTGCTCTTGTTTATGCGACAAAACTCGGTTACTACAAGTTTCCCGGCGGTGGTATTCATGACGGAGAAGACAAACTTGTGGCGCTGTCTCGCGAAGTGCAGGAAGAAGTAGGGCTTGTTCTTGTGGCTGAAAGAGTGCGCGAGTTTGGAGTGGCCACTCGCTATCAAAAATCCGCTCTGGCAGAGAATATTATTTTTGTTCAGGACAATTTTTATTATGAATGTGACGTTGAACGTGACGAGCAGGGCAATCTAAAAATCATCAGCCAGAATCTGGATGCCTACGAGGACCAGGCTGGCTTTGAACTTCGCCTTGTCTCTATAAAAGAAGCTGCCCTCGCAAATCACCTATACCGCGACACAAACAATTTTAATATTGCCATGATTGCGCGGGATACTCGTGTGCTTGAAATGCTGGCCGGCATGCCGTCGGAGCCTTCCCGTTCTATGGCAGAGCTTTTACTTGAAGAAGGCGTAAAGAGGAATCCGGGGCCCTGGCGCGAACACTCTTATGCTGTGGCAAGGGCGGCAGAGAAAATTGCGCGGGCTGTAAATCAAAAGTGTGGTCAGGAAAAAATGAATCCAGACCTTGCATATGTTTACGGCCTTCTTCACGATATTGGCCGGCAGGAAGGTCACACCTATATTGCTCATGTTTACGACGGTTATCATTTTCTGCTGTCCTTTGGTTATGAAAAAGCAGCCCAAATCTGTCTGACTCATTCTTTTAATCTTAAAACAACAGAAGACTATATTGGCAAAATCGATATTTCAGATAATCAGATGGAAGAAATTAAGCAGCTTCTCGCAGCCGCCGAATATGACGACTACGACCGCCTGATTCAGCTGCTTGATTCTACCTGCGGTGCAGACGGAACTCTTAACCTCGAAGAACGCATGAATGACGTAAAAGCACGGTATGGCTATTATCCTCAGGGCAAGTGGGATAAAAACTTTGAGCTCAAAGCCTACTTCGAAAAGTTAGCCGGCCGCGAGTATTACAGCATTATTTCACCTCAATAACCCGAATCGCAAAGGTGTCATCAGCAATACAGATTTCGCCTGTGGCAATTATTTTAGCTGACATTGTAATATTAGCACAGTATTTTGCCCTTGTAACCCGACGCGTAGTTTATCTGAGTAGAATTTTGAGTAGAGTTTAAAACTTGTAATATGTAATATAATATGTATAATAATACATAAAAATGAGGTGATTTATGGTAAATTTTAATCGAAACGAAATTGTCTCAGCTACACAAATTGTACGTCAGTTCTCTTCCATTATGAGTAGTCTTGTAAATAAAACTCTCGATAAAATTGCGGTTGTCCGTAATAATGAAATGGAAGCTGTAATTTTATCTTTTGATGAATATGAGCAGCTTGTAATGCGTGCAGAAGCCGCATCTCAAAAATCTGTCCGTGATTATTTTGGCAGTATTACTTCTGTAGAAGCTGAATTAATGGAGCAGGCAGTTAGCGAATGTCGCAAGGTTGATCTAAATGAATGGTAAGCTTGTAGATACAAATGTTATTATTCGTTTTTTAAAAGGACAAACAGAACTTTTTTCTCTTTTTGATGATATGGAAAATCTTTATGTTTCTTCAATATCTGTTGGAGAACTGATGTATGGAGCAGACCTTTCTCAGAAAAAAGATTATAATTCAGCTGGATATTACAGCTTCTGTGAACAGATGAAAGTTTTGAATGTTGATATGGAGATTGCCAAAAGATACGGAAAAATCAAATCCGTGTTAAAATCTAAAGGGCATCCAATCCCAGAGAACGATATCTGGATTGCTGCAACGGCACTTACCGCAAATCTTTCACTTGTAACGGCAGACAGCGATTTTGAAAATATACCAGATCTTTTAATAGAAAAAATGTAAAGGAATTAAAAATGAAAAAAGGTTTGATTCTTGAAGGCGGCGCAATGCGGGGAATGTTTACCGCCGGCGTGCTTGATGTTTTTATGGAAAACGGAATTGACTTTGACGGGGCAATTGGTGTGTCGGCCGGAGCAACCTTCGGTTGTAATTTTAAGTCCCGCCAGATTGGTCGTGCCATCCGTTACAATAAACGTTTTTCTCACAACTGGCGCTACTGTTCCATCCGCTCCCTGATTTTTACCGGCGACCTTTACGGGGCAAAGTTCTGTTACGATACACTTCCTAATAAGCTTGATATTTATGATTTGGAAACCTACCGCAAAAATCCTATGGAGTTCTGGTGTGTCGCTTCTGACTGTGTGACAGGTCAGCCTGTGTACAAAAAGCTTGAGACCTGCGATGCAACTGACCTTACCTGGATGCGAGCCTCTGCCTCCATGCCCCTTGCAAGCAGAGTAGTTGAAGTTGACGGCTACAAACTTCTTGATGGCGGAATGACAGATTCTATTCCTTTGAAATATTTTGAAAGCCTGGGCTACAAGCGTAATGTCGTGATTTTGACCCAGCCCCGAGACTTTCAGAAAAAGCCTGCTTCGCTGATGGGGCTCATGCGGGTAATGCTGATAAAATATCCCAAACTTGTAGATGCAATGAGCCGCCGCCATATCGTTTACAATGAAGAAACTGCCGACGTTTTTGCAAAGGCTGCCCGTGGAGAAGTTTTTGTAATCTGCCCGGCAGCTCCGCTTGGAATCAGCCGCACAGAAAAAGACCCAAATGAACTTCAACGGGTTTACGAAGAAGGCCGCCGTATCGCGCTCGAACAGCTTTCGGATTTGCAGAAGTTTTTAAATTAATTTTTTCCCGCAGCCTTTTCAAGGAGTTCAATTAATTCACGGTAATTCTTGCGCACGCTCTTTCTGTGAGCGTCCTGTATGAACTCAAGCTCGTTGCGGAAAAGTCTGTCTTTTGCGGAAACAGGCATATACTGAATGCTGGTTCGGGTGTAGTAGTGTTCAATACAGCCTTTTGGAAGAACGTAAATGCGGGCAGCTTCCATAGCCGCAAGAATAAAGGCTGCAAGATTTTTAATAAGTGGAATTGTGTCTGCAATTTCTCGCGGCAGGCAGACAGCAATTTCATCACCCACATTGTTGATTCCTTGTAGGAGTACAGTTTTATAGGTATCGACAGCTTCTGCGTTTTCGTGCTTGTCTTTCAGCTGGCTAAGTTTTTCCATAAGCGGCTGCAGCTTAGCCGGCACTTTGTTTGATTCAAAATATTTATGCAGCTCCTGTGAAATTTTAATCAAATATCGTTCCAGTCTGAAAATCAGCTTGCTTAAAGTAATTTCCTGGGCCAGTTCTTTTGTAGAAAAAATTGAGCTGTAAAAATCAGCCTGTCGCTCCTTCTGTTTTTCAAGCCACTGAATTACCCTTTCATCTTCATTTGCTACATCGCACAGTTTTCCGCTAAATAATGAATCCAGATCAGTAATAATACGTCCGTTAGTACCAAGTAAAGAACACACCTTACAGAAAACTCCAAGCTCGTCCTTGCCACCAACGTCAATAATTCCAGTACCCGCAGCACTGTACTCATCTTCAATAAAAGTCAGAAGGTAAGTGAACATCTGCTGGTCGGTATAGCCTTCCACGAAAATCTGATTATCAGAAAAAAAGAACTGTTTATGGTAAGTGTTGAAGCGCGGCAGAAAGCGACGGAAAAGTGCGTCATCCTCCTCGCTTAGTTCTTCAATACTGGTTGGTGCCTTGTTAATGTGACAAACGATAACACCGCTAAGCTCTTCAGGCGTGCGTAAATCAATATAAAAAGGGGAGTGGGAAATCAAAAAAAACATTCGGCGCTGACTGTGCGAAACTTCTTTTCTAATCTCATTCATAAAAAAAGTCTGAAATTGCGGATGCAGGTGCAGTTCCGGCTCATCAATAAAAAGACAGTCGTCAGCCGTAGAATCATAAAGATTTACAAGTAGCGAAATAATTTCTCGAAGACCGTGACACTCCGCCTCTTCCAGCATATATTCAACATTCCAGGCCTTGTTTTCCACAATCGGAATCAGAGTTCCATCAATATCTTCTATAAAAGTTATAGATTTTCCAAACATGCTCGAAAGAACCTTTTCAATTTTCAGTCGGATTTTTTCGTTGTCCTTGAGAATTGAAATCTGGTCGCTGTAATTACGATCGGCACGCAGAAACTTTACCGAATAACCGGCAGCTTCAAACTGCTGGGAAATCTTTTCTGCCAGAAGTGTTTTTCCGCTTCCGTTAGGTCCTACTATCAGATTAATCTGCGACCAGTTAGATTTCTTAAAAACAGTCTTTCCCCAGAGAAAAGGAATTTTCACGCGTGTTTCGAGCTCAATCATAATTATATTATAACACAGCTTTGATTTTATGATATAATAAAATGTATGAAAGTTCTGACAATAATCCCGCCAATAATGCAGCTAAATACAGCTTATCCTTCCGGAGCCTATCTGACTTCTTTTTTTAAGACAGAAAACTGTGACGCTTCCTGGTGTGATTTGAATATCCGTCTATTTTATGAAATTTTCAGCCGAAGCGGATTGAAGCGGCTTTTTGAACTTTCAGAAACCCGGGCCCTGCAGCTTGCAGACCAGGCCGAGCGCAAAGGTGATGACAATACAGCCTTTAATCTTCGCCGCTACATCAGTCAGAAAGAAAACTGGATAGAGTGGATTGATTTTATAACAGCCGTTTTGTGCGGGGGTGGGGCTCGCGAAAAGGAACATCAGTTTTTGTATTCACCTTTTGCGCCGCGTGGCAGCCGTATGGAAAACTATCTTGCCGGCCTTGCAGAAAATGGCCGCGAGCCTACGGTAGACGACATACGCTTTTTGTGTTCCTTTGCTCTTGCCGATTTGTCCGACTACATCACCGTGGCCTTTGACCCTCAGTTTTCCCTTGTCCGCTATGCCGAGTCGCTTGCTGTGGATACCCGCACCTTTTCAGATTTCGAGGCCCAGATAGATTCTCCCGTAATGGAGTATTTTTATAAGCCGGTTTTAGAGCAGATTTTTCAGGAGCTTCCCGCCGCAAGCGGCGGTCGGGCTTTCCGCTGTTCCGCTGACGCTCCAGCCGCTTCCCTCGCTTCACTAACTAACGTTAGTTCGCTCAGTCCAGTGGCCGCCTGCGGCGCAGCTCCAATCCCTAAGCCAGATAGTCTTCTAATCTGCATTTCAATTCCCTTTGCAGGAACTTTTCTGCCGGCCCTCTATACCGCGCGATTCTTAAAAGAAAAACTTGGAAGCACAGCCTTTATCTGCATAGGCGGCGGCTTTGTAAACACCGAGCTCCGCGAGGCGCGCGATCCGGCCCTTGCAAAATACATAGACGCCATTTCCTACGACCGCGGCTACGGCTCATATCACGCACTGCTGGGTACACGTAATACTGCCCAAACAAATCGTAATACTGAACACACAGATTGTCATACTGAACACACAGATTGTCATACTGAACACACAAATCGTCATGCTGAACTTGTTTCAGCATCTCCTTTGTACAAAATGCGACTATTCGTCCAGCGAGCCGACGGTACAATTCAGGTTACCGACCCCCTCTGGAATTCTTTGGACTTTGAAAAATACGAAAACGAAATGACGGCAAAAATAATCCCTGATTATTCAGACATAGATTTTTCAATTTACCCCCGTATGTGCGATGATGCCAACGCCATGCACCGAATCTGGACAGACGGCGCCTGGATAAAAGCTTATCTGGCCCACGGCTGCTACTGGCACCGCTGCGCCTTCTGCGATACCAGTCTTGATTACGTTTGCGGCTACAAGCCAACAGATATAGAACCTCTTTATAATGGACTTTTAAAAACTGCCCGCGAAAAAGGAGTTTACGGCATCCACTTTGTAGACGAAGCTCTGCCGCCAGTCGCCCTCAAAAAGTTTGCCCTCTTAAATGCGCGCTCCGGAAATCCTCTTTACTTCTGGGGTAACGTCCGCTTTGAAAAGACTTTTACTAAAGACCTTGCAGCCTTTTTAAGCTATTGCGGCCTTGGCGGTGTATCTGCCGGAATTGAATCTGCAACGGGTACTGGCCTTGAAGCTATCAATAAAGGGTCAGACATCGCTTCAATCACCCGGGCCTGCTGCGCCTTCAAAGAAGCGGGCATCCTTGTCCACGCTTATATGATTTACGGTTTCTGGAACGATACTTCTCAAACTATAATAAATTCAATGGAAACACTGCGTCAGTTCTTTGAAGCAGGTCTTCTCGACAGTGCCTTCTGGCATAAGTTCGTACTAACCAGAAACTCAACTGTTTATAATCAATGGCAGAAGGAAGGTAATCTCAGTCTTGTTTCCAGCGAAGAAGCAAGTTCTGCTTTTGCCCGTAATAACCTTCATTTTAAGGGCGAAGAAAAGTTTAATAAGTTTGGTGCTCCTCTGGAAACAGCCCTCAATTGCTGGATGCACGGCAATCGTCTGGATAAGCATGTACACAAGTGGTTTGATTTTCAGGTGCCAAAACCAACTGTAAACCGCACTTTTATCAATGATTTAATAGAAGAATATGAAGAGAAAAATCGCCAGCGCGCAGCTGCACTGAATGAAAAAACAGTAGAAAATCTCTGGTGGCTGGGCGGCACTCCTGTTCTTTGTGGTCTTAGCGGTAATTCCAATGAAAATCAAAAAGAATATCGCTGGCTCTATCTTATGGAAGAGCAGACAGCTCCGGCAGCAAACCTCGAAGCTCTCATTCCGCTTCTAAAGTCTCTTCGCCCGGAGACCCCGGAAGTCGACCGCAGCACAGCCCTTGCAGAGATTTCCAAAAATCCGAACTATCTCAAGCAGCTTAAAAAACTTCACGGTCGCGGTCTTGTTCTGTTAGATTTCTAAAATCTATGCTATAATCAAAAGCATGAATTGCAAAATGCTGTTTGATAAACCCGCAGAAAAATGGGAGCAATATCTCCCTCTTGGAAATGGCCGACTTGGCTGTATGGTAAAAGCACATCCCTCTAATGAAATACTTCAGCTAAATGAAGAAGGAATCTGGTCCGGGGGGCCTCAAAACCGCCTGAATCCGGATGTTAAAAATAATCTCGAAAAAATCCGATCCCTTGTAAACGAAGGTCGTGTTCTCGAAGCCCAGGCCCTTGGCTTTGAAGCAATGAGCGGCACATCCTTTAATGAGCGCGCTTATCAGACAGCAGGTGATTTTCATATCGATTTCTTTTCTCAGAAAAACAGCGGACTTGCCTGCGGCTGGCCTCTTGCCCACAAGGCAGATGAAAAAGTCTTAGACAACTACAAGGCTGAACTCTTCCTAGACATGGCCTGCACACTTGTAACTTACACAGACGACGAAGGAACAATCTTTACCCGACGTACATGGATCAGTGCAGTGGACGATATTCTTTTTATGCATGTAACCTCCAGTACTCCGGGAAAAATAAATTATTCAGGTTATCTTGACCGAGGCATTTGGAGTGACAAGGTATGGGCAGATGCTGGCTGCATTTTCCTTGAAGATTCTCACGGTATACCTTTCTGTGTGGGAGCAGGGGCAATTGCCCGCGGTGGGGAGTTCGGAACTCGCGGAAGCTGTCTTTACGGAACAGCCTGTGACGAGGTTCTTTTCTTTATTGATATCCAGAGTCTTAAATGGAATACAAAATGGAATAAAAATCCCCTTACTAAAAAACAGTATGACAAGCTGATTCTGAAGAACAAATGGACGCCAGAATGTAAGTCTAATCTAACTAAAAATAAAAATCAGATTGCCCGTACCGGACTTTCTGCCGCCGCTGAAGATTTTTTTGCCTGGCATTTGGTTGAATACAAAAATTACTGGGACCGCTGTGAAGTAGAAATCGGTGAAGCCGATTGCCGGTGGTTGAGTGGCAGCGAAGCTGCTTTATCGAAAACACATGGTAACCGTGCTCTCGGAAAAGGTGGTTTCGATACGGCTGGCGCCTACTCAACCACCCCCGATCTCTTGTCAGCCGCCGCTCCTGACAACTCCGCCCTGGTAAATCAATATCTGAATTTTTCCCGCTATCTTATGATTTCCGCAAGCCGTGTCCCTGGTCAGCTGCCGCTAACTCTTCAGGGTCTGTGGAACGGCTATATGGATCCGCCCTGGGGCAGTAAGTATACAATCAATATCAATGCCCAGATGAACTACTGGCCGGCCAATATGACAAGCCTCAGTGACTGTGAACTTCCTTTCTTCGATCTGCTGGAGCGTTGCTATGAAAGAGGCCGTCAGGCTGCCCGCGAAATGTACGGCTGCCGCGGTTATGTCCTTCATCACAATACAGACATCTGGGGAGATGCCGCCCCGCAGGATGCCTGGATTCCTGCTACTTACTGGGTTCTTGGCGCTGCCTGGATGGCAACTCATATAATAGAACATTATGAATATACAATGGATAAGGCCTTCCTTGAGCGTTATTACTATCTTATGCACGAGGCAGCACTTTTCTTTGTTGATTATCTTGTACCGAGCCAAGAAGCAGGCCTTGCAGAAGATGGAAAGCCATATTTGATATTAAATCCGAGTCTTTCTCCGGAAAACTCTTATGTTACAAAAACCGGTGAGGTTGGAGCCTTTACTCCGGGCTGCGAGATGGACAATATGATTTTGGAGCACCTCTTTAAGGGCTGTCTTAAAGCCCGGGAAGCACTCGGTCAGAGCAAACCTTACCCCCAGTCAGACTTTGATTCCTTCACTTATGTACTCTCTCACCTTAAAAAGCCTTCCCTTAATTCCGATGGTTCCCTTATGGAGTGGAACCGCGAAGTGGAAGAAGTAGAACCTGGTCACCGCCACATCAGTCATCTTTATGGACTTTTTCCCGGCCATACAATTACCCTTGAGCGTACGCCAGAACTTTGCGAGGCCGCAAAAAAGACCCTGCAAAAACGCCTGTCTAACGGCGGCGGCCACACCGGCTGGAGTCAGGCCTGGATAATAAACTTTTTTGCCCAGCTTGGAATGGGAGACCAAGCACTTTCTTCTATTATAATGCTCTTCCAGCACTCAACTCTGCCAAATCTTTTAGATAATCATCCGCCTTTCCAGATTGACGGAAACTTTGGTGCCCTGGCCGGAATCCTCCGCCTGCTTGTTCAGAGTGAAATGTCAGATGATGGCACTGTAACAGTTAAGCTTCTTCCGGCTCTTCCGTCGGCCCCTGCCTGGCAGTCGGGGCACATCCGTGGTCTTGCTGTAAAAGGCGGCTGGACAATTGACCTTGAATGGAAGAAAGGAAAAGTTGTAAAATATGATTTACACCCCGGAAATAATTCAATCCAAAAAGATCAAATTCTTTTGTTTGAATAAATACGTCATGCTGACAGATAGAAGTCCGGGGTTTTTAAGGGGTGGAACCCCTTAGGCGGAAGGGTAGACGAAAAGCTTTGCTTTGAGGCGTAGGGAGGGGCTCCTCCCCGCTAACTGCTAAAAGCTAACAGCTAATTGCTTTTAACTATTGCACAAAACTGTGTTTTTCAGTAATATACTTGATACGTATTTAGACTTTGGGTGTACCGGCGTTTAATCCCCGTTTTACGTTTGGAGCGCGGTCTGAATTACGAGTCTTTTGCAGGCTGGATTCTGTTTCCTTGTTCCACTGCATCGGGCGATTTATAACGAATTATTTTAATAGAGGTATTTTATGTACGCAACTATTGAATTTAAGGGCAAGCAGTACAAGGCTGAAAAAGACGTTGTCCTTACAGTAGATAAGCTTGATGCTGAAAAAGGTGCTAAGATTGACATTGATACCGTTCTTTTGGTAAGCGACGGTGACAAAATCAGTGTTGGAACTCCTTATGTAAAGGGTGCAAAAGTAACTGTAGTTGTAGAAGATTCTTTCCGCGACAAGAAAGTTTTGGTTTTCAAATACAAGTCAAAGAAAGATTATCATCGCTTGATTGGTCATAGACAGCAGTACACAAAGGTACGTGTTGAGTCTATCACTCTTGCATAATTAAAAGGATATATAAAAAAAATACATCCATGTATTTTTTTTATTGCAGTCTTTGCTGACGCAAAACTGCTATACGTGCCATCCATGGCACGCCGCTAACGCGGAGTTTTTAAGGAGAATACTATGGGAAGAACACGTGGTGGATCTGGTGCTAAAAACGGACGCGATCCGAATCCGAAAAGTTTGGGCGTAAAAAGATATGCTGGTGAATCTGTAACTGCAGGTTCTATCATCGTAAAGCAGCGCGGAACAAAATTCTATCCTGGAGCAAATGTTATGAAAGCTGGTGATGACAGCCTTTTTGCTACAGCAGACGGAAAAGTAGTTTTCGGTGAAAGAAATAACCACAAAGTTGTTTCTGTTGAAGCTGCAAAATAAGGTCAGTTTATACTGAATATGAATGCCCGGTAAAACGAAAGTGTGCCGGGCTTTTTTTTTGGCGTGTAACAGTCAGAAATGTCTGTTACAAAAACAGAGGTCTTTTTATAAGATTTCGTAAATGTCACGCTCGGAGCAAAAAAAACGGGCGGTGACAACATCATCCCGTTGGCGAGGGGCATTTTTTATGTATAATACTGTCATCGTCGGGCTTGACCCGACGATCTGTACTTGACGGTGATGTACAGATTCCCGTGTCAAGCACGGGAATGACACAAAAGGTGAGTATATGATTGGATTTGCAGATGAAGCTTTGATTGAGGTGCGCTCGGGCAACGGCGGCAACGGCTGTGTTGCTTTCCGGCGAGAAAAATATATTCCTCACGGTGGTCCTAATGGCGGAGACGGCGGTAAGGGCGGTGATGTTATTTTTACTGTAAAGCGGAATCTGCGAACCCTTGCGAATATCCGCCACAAACATTGCTTTAAGGCGCGTAACGGTGGTGACGGGCAGGGCTGGAACCGCTATGGCGCGGACGGTGAGGATTGCGTAATTCCTGTTCCACCGGGAACAACAATCCGCGATGCAGAAACAGAAGAAATCATTTACGACTTTTCAACCGCTAAGGGTGATGAATCTTTTACCTTCCTTAAAGGCGGTAATGGCGGCTGGGGTAACGTTCACTTTAAGTCTTCAACAAACCAGGCGCCAAAACAGGCTAATCCGGGGCAGAAGGGTGAAACCCGCTTCTTAAAGCTTGAGCTTTCTATTATGGCTGATGCAGGTCTCGTAGGTTTTCCTAATGCCGGAAAATCTTCGCTCCTCACTTTCTTTACAAATGCCCGTCCAAAGATTGCCCCTTATCCATTTACTACTATTATTCCAAATCTTGGTGTTCTCCGTGTAGACGACGAATCTGATATCATCATTGCTGATATTCCTGGAATCATTGAAGGAGCCAGCGAAGGTTTAGGTCTTGGTGATACCTTCCTTAAGCATATTACACGAACTGCTTGTCTTATTTTTATGATTGACTGTAGTGACGAAAATTATCTTACCGCTTACGATACTCTCTGCAACGAGCTTCGTAATTATTCTGATAATCTTATGGAAAAACCACGCATCGTTCTTTGTAACAAAATTGATGTAGAAGGGGCTTTTGAGCGAGCTGTAGAAGTTCAGGAAAAAATAAAAGCCTCAGAACCGGATACAGTTGTAATTCCAGTTTCTGTTCATACAGGACGCGGAATGAAGGATGCTCAGCATCAGATTATGGAGCTGGTTTCTAAACAGGAAAAACGCGATTCTTCTGCAGGGGGTGCGGCCAATACTGTTGAGACCTCGGAAAGTCAAAATCAGTTTGGTTCCGCTTTTATGAAGGATCGTGCCTATATTGATGATGATGACGATAACGTTCAGTACCCGGGAAGCGAGCAGTAGGGGGCAGTAATGAAAGTTGCAGTATTTGGTGGAACTTTTAATCCTCTTCATATAGGACATGCAATGCTTGCTGACACGATTGTACGTGAGCTTGGTTATGATAAGGTTTTGTTTGTACCAACATATCAGCCGCCTCATAAAGAGTTTTCAAAAATTGTAGATGCAAAACACCGCATGGCTATGATATCCAACTTTTGCGCCAGTGAAGGCAGCGGACATTTTGAGCTTGAACCCTGCGAAGTAGAACGCGGCGGTGTTTCCTACACTTCAGACACCCTCGAATATCTTACAAAAAAATATGAAGGAAAACTCAGTAAAAAGCTTGCCTTTGTTATGGGAGATGAGGTTGCGGCAGAATTTTCAAAATGGCGGAACCCTCAGAAGGTTTCTGACCTTGCAGATCTGATTATTGTTCACCGCTACCCGGATGTAAAGGCTATGGAAACAAGCCTCTATGCAAATAAGCCGACTGGCGATTACAAGGGAGATTTTTCGGTAAAATTTGATTTGAAAAACTTTAATTTTCCATGTATCTATCTTGAAACTCCAATGCTGCCGGTTTCTTCTACTGATATCCGCCGCCGCATAAGCGAGGGCAAAAGCTTCCGCTATCTTGTTCCGCCGGCAGTTTTTGATTATATTATAGAAAACAGATTATATTGAAACGGTCATTGAGCCTGTCGAAATGACCTTGTTACGAGGTGGTTTCGACAAACTCAACCACCGGAGCATTTATGATTGATTATATAAAAAAGACAGAAGAAATCCGTGCCTTTACCCAGGCTCACGTTAAAAAAAGCCGCTACGAACATTCAGTGCGGGTTGCCGAAATGTGTGCCCGTATGTGCCGCCAGTACCGTCTGGATGCCAGAAAGGGTTATCTTGCAGGAATCGGCCATGATATGTGTAAGGATTTTTCAGATGAAGATTTAATAGAACTTGCTTCCCGCGACGGAAACCCGATAATTGATTTTGAAAAGAAAAAGCCGTCTCTTTTACACGGACGTGCAGCCTCAGTTTTGATGCGTGAAAAATTCAAAATTGTTGATCCTGAAATTCTGGAAGCAGTTGCAAATCACACTTCCGGCATTATTGGAATGTGCGACCTTACGAAATGTCTTTTTCTTGCAGATAAAATTGAGCCTGGTCGTCCGCAATCTACAGACGAATACCGGGAAAATCTTCTTGCCATGACTCTGGATGATATGCTTTATTCTGTGCTCGAAGAAAATTATGAATACCTTACAAAACATTGCTGTGAAATTATGCCTGGAACCAGGGAAATGATAGATTATTATGCTGAAGAGCGTATGCCTATGGAGGGGAAATAAATGGGAAAAATCAAAATCCGTGACGAACAGAAAGGTGTAATCTTTATTGCTCTGATTATTCTTATGGCAGTAGCTCTTTCTATTGTATTTGCCTTTTCTCTCAAAACAAATACTGTTGAAGATGCCCTCAAAGAAAAAGGAATTATGAGAACACTTTTTGTTGTTGAAGATGATGATTCAAGTATGCTTTTTTCAAGCCTTCTGATTTATAATCCTACATCACAAAAAGCAGCTCTTGTAAATCTTCCGGGACATACAGGTGCTATCTATCAGTCTCTTGGGCGTGTTGATAAACTTGAAAAGGTTTATTCAGAAGCTGGAATTGTTGCTTACCGGGCAGAAGTTGAAAAACTTTTAGGTATGACAATTCCTTATTACACAATTCTTACTCTTGAAAACTTTATTAAAATTTCAGATTACCTTGGTGGTATGCGTGTATTTATTTCTGAGCCGGTAGACTGCCTTTCAGAAGAAGGTGTGAGATGGCTTCTTCCATCTGGAGCTATTAACCTTGACGGCGATAAAATCAATACATATCTTCATTACAGACTGGAAGATGAAACAGAAGCAGATGTTCAGGAAAGATATCAGAATGCAATGGCAGCTTTTATTACCGGAATTCATGATAAGAAGTTTATCGTCTTTGCAAATGCAAACAGAAAACGCTATCTTGATTTCTTAAAAACAAATCTTAATCCGGATGAAGAAACAACACTTTTTGAAGCTATTGCAGATGTTGATGCTGAATCAATTATTAAACAGACAATTACAGGTTCTTTGCGTCGTGTAGATGGACAGCAGCTTTTGATGCCGGATAACAACGGAGAGTTCATAAAGGAAGCAGTAAAGCAGACAACAAACCTTCTTGCTTCTAAAGATGGAACTCTTACAAGTCGTGTATATGTGCTTGAAATTCAAAACGGTACTACAACTCAGGGTCTTGCCCGTAATACGGCAATTCTTTTCCAGAATGCAAGTTATGATGTATTGAGCCCTGTAAATGCGCCAAGAAACGACTATGAAGAAACTGTAATTATTGACCATATTGGAAATATTGATGTTGCAAAAATTGTCGGTGAGTTTATCCGATGTACGAATATCAGGGAAGCTACCCCTGAAGAGGAAGCTGAAAGTTCAAGTCTTGATGCGGGCGTTGACTTTACAATTATCCTCGGTAAAGATTTTGATGGACGTTATGTTCAACCATCGCGAAGATAAAGGTGAATTAATATGAAAACAATGGAAGAAAAAGCAAGAGAAATCGCAAAACTCATGGAAGATGGAAAGGGTAATGATGTTACTCTTTTGGATATAAGCGGACTTAACAGCTGGACAGATTATTTTGTTATTGTAACAGTAACAAGTTCTGCACACTGGCAGGGTTTGTATAAGCAGATAAAAGAATACATTAAGGATAACGACCTTGAGATTCATCTTACAAACCGCAAGAGTCCGGACGGTGACGACTGGAACCTTATAGATTTAGGTGCTATTGTCGTACACCTTATGTCTGAATCTGCCCGCAGCTTCTACGATCTCGAGAAACTCTGGCATGCCGGAAAAACAATAGACTTTCACGCATAAAATAACGGTGGTTGAGTAGCCCAGAGGGCGTATCGAAACCACCGCAGAAATCTTTGGACCATGGTGATTTCGATACGTCCTTCGGACTACTCAATCACCGTAGTACCCACCGTCATTGCGAGGAGCGAAGCGACGTGGCAATCTATTTGCTTACACGCTTCTTCATGAAAATCAAGAATCCCAACAAAACTACCGCACCGAAGATCCATGAGATGATGGCACTTGCAACAAGTCCTATTCCCTGTGTCAGACCTGCCACAACATAAGTCAGGAAGGAAACTACCGCAACTGTAATTGTATAAGGCAGCTGTGTGGATACGTGCTTTACGTGTTCACACTGGGCACCCGCACTGGCCATAATTGTTGTGTCGGAAATCGGTGAACAGTGGTCACCACAAACCGCACCTGCCATACATGCAGAAATTGAAATAATGCGAAGTGGATTTCCAGGTGCAAAAATCGCAATACAGATAGGAATAAGAATTCCAAAGGTTCCCCAGCTTGTTCCTGTAGCAAAAGCGAGGAAGCAGGCAACTACGAAGATAATTGCAGGAAGCATTATCTTAAGTCCGGCCGCAGAACCTTCTACAGCACCGGCAACAAATTCTTTTGCACCAAGACTGTCTGTCATAGCCTTAAGTGTCCAGGCAAGTGTAAGAATGAGGATTGCTGGAACCATTGCTTTAAATCCGTCTGGAACACAGAGCATGCTTGCCTTGAAAGAAAGAACTTTGCGGCAAACGTAGAAGATTACTGTAATAATCAGGGCTGCAAAAGAACCCAGTACAAGACCAACCGAAGCATCAGAATCAGAGAATGACGAAATGATATTGAGGAAGTTTCCGTTTGCTTCAGTTGTGCCGTCTTCAAGAACATTGAACTTTGTAAAGAAACCGCCGGTATAAATCATTCCGAGAATACACATTACAATGAGCACGATGATGGGGAGAATCAAATCGATTACGCGGCCGTTTTTGTTTGCGCCGTCTTCAACTTCATCAGAAGAGTTATTCATCACTTCAAGAGCCTTTTCATACTTAGACATTTCGCCGTATTCAAACTTCATGAATACCATTGCGAACATCATTATAATAGTAAAGAAAGCGTAAAAGTTGAAAGGAATTGCCTTACAGAAGAGGGTAAAGCCGTTTTCTCCTTCGCTTACAAAGCCCGCAACTGCTGCCGCCCAGGAAGAAATAGGGGCAATGATACAGATTGGAGCAGCGGTAGAATCGATAAGATATGCAAGCTTTTCTTTTGAAAGGCCGTATTTGTCTGTCATAGGACGCATAACCGAACCTACAGTAAGACAGTTAAAGTAGTCATCAATAAAAATGAAGATACCAAGCACGATTGTAGCAATCTGTGCACCGGCCTTTGTTTTGATGTGCTTTTTAGCCCAGCGGCCGAATGCAGCAGAACCACCGGCCTTGTTCATGAGGGCAACCATAATTCCAAGCACAACAAGGAATACAATAATACCTACGTTCCAGCTGTCTGAAAGCTGTGCAATCATTCCATCTTTAAAGATGTGATTGAAAAAGCCAGGGAATCCGGCTGCAGTTTCAATGGCGTAAAAAAGTCCGCCAATTACAATACCAATAAAAAGGGAAGAATAAACTTCCTTCGTCCAGAGGGCCAGTGCAATGGCCACAATTGCAGGCACAAGGGCCCAGAATGTTCCTATCATTTTTTATTCCTTTTATTTTTTTAGAGTCGAGAAGTCAGTATTGAGCGGATCTGTAATTCCGTCTTTTTCCAGTTTCTCCAGAACAGAAATAACGTATTCCAGTTCGTCCAGCTGAGTTGCCGAGCAGTAGGTTTTTATCTGCTGCAGAGCTTTTAATGCTTTTTCGTTTGTCATAACATTCCTCCTGCAAAATATTATAACATATGTTTTCCGATATTGCGAGAAAGGTATATACCGAAGTAAGGGCTTCCGCATTATAAACAAAAATCCCGAATTTATGGCTCCCAGTCACGGTTGCGTGATTCAAAACCGCGCAATAATGCGCTACACGCTTTTTGTGGTATAGAAACTATTGAACTGCCGCTTCGCAGCAGCCACAAAAAGAGTGTTTTTGAACCACGCCCCGCTCCTTCGCGCCAACATTACGGAAAAGCGTTTATAATGCGGAAGCCCTGATACGAAGTGCTGAATTTATTACGTATTATGGATTAAGTGCTGAACTCGATACAGTAATAAATAAATCATCTTGACAAAAAGAGCATAAAATGTCATTTTGTTATTGTGCCTTTTGGCAGAATATTCTTATAGGGGTAAATGATGAAAAAATATGCATTTTTATTTCCGGGACAGGGTGCACAGGTTCCCGGTATGATTAAGGATATCTGTGATGCTTATCCTGAAGCTCGTGCAGTTGTGGATCAGGTAACAAAAATTACCGGTGTTGATATGCCAAAGCTTCTTTGGGAAAGTGATGCTGCAACTTTGAGTCGCAGTGACAACAGCCAGCTTGCTATTACAACTGCTTCGCTTGCTGTTATGGCTGTTTTGAAGACAAAAGGTATTGAGCCATCTGCTGCTATGGGATTTTCTCTTGGTGAATTCCCTGCTTTATATGCAGCAGGTGTTTTGAGCTTTGAAGATGTAATCAAAGTAGTTCGCGAGCGCGGACTTATTATGCAGGCAACCTGCGAAAATATTGCTAAGGCAAATGAAGGTCACGCACCTGGAATGACTGCTGTTCTTGGTCTTCCACCAGAAAAGGTAGAAGAGCTTGCTAACGGCATTAAAGATGCTTATGCAGCAAACCTTAACAGCCCTGTTCAGACAGTAGTTAGTGGAACAGCAGATGCACTTGAGCAGATTGAAGCTAATGCTAAGGAAGCAGGGGCGCGCCGTGCCTTGAGACTTGCAGTAGCTGGACCTTTCCACAGTCCTTTGATGCAGGAAGCTGCTGATAATTTTGAAAAGGCAATCGCTGGTGTAACATTCAATAATCCAAATAAAACATTATTCAGCAATGTAACTGGTAAAGAGGCAAAAGATGGAGCAGAAATCAAAAAGAATGCTGTTCTCCACCTTACAAATCCTGTTCGCTGGACTTCGGAAGAAGCAGTTTTGAACGACCTTATCAAAGCAAGTGGCGACGAATGGGAATTGATTGAACCTGGTGTTGGTGCAGTTTTGACTGGCCTCTGGGGAAAGTCGGGATTTAGTGAGACTGCAGAATGTAAGGCTGTAAATTCAGCTGAAAGCATTAAAGAAATCTAAACAATGTGGTTTCGATACGACACTTCGTGTCACTCAACCACCGGTGGTTGAGTAGGCCGAAGGCCGTATCGAAACCACAATATCAAAATAAAAGGAAAACAAAATGGCAAACAGACGTGTTGTAATTACTGGAATGGGAGCTGTGACTCCTCTTGGAAATACTGTAGATGAATTCTGGGCTGGAATTAAGGCTGGAAAAAGCGGAATAGGTCCAACTACACTTTTTGATGCTTCTGTAAATAAGGTTCATTATTCAGCAGAAGTAAAGAATTTTGATGCATCTCTTTATATGGATTCAAAGGATGCCCGCAAGATGGCCCGCTTTACTCAGCTTGGTGTTGCTGCTGCTAAGATGGCACTTGATGATGCTGGTCTTATGGGTAATGCAGAAGTTCTTGATGAAACCGGAATTATTCTTGGTGTTGGAATCGGCGGTTTGGAAGAGACAGAAGCTGACGTTCTTGGTATGTCAAAAATGAATGGTACAAAAACCAATCCAATGGCTATTCCAAAGCTTATTCCTAACGAAGTTGGCGGAAATATTGCAATTCAGTTTGGTCTTCACGGACCTGTTCAGTCAATTGCTACTGCATGTTCTTCTGGTACAGATGCTCTTGGTGTTGCTTTTGATATGGTTAGAAGCGGCCGTCTCGATACTTGTTTGAGTGGTGGTGCTGAATCTACAATCTGTCAGTTCGGTGTTGTAGGCTTTGAAGTTCTTCACGCTCTTTCTACTGGTTTTGATGATGATCCTACAAAGGCAAGCCGTCCTTTTGATAAAGACCGAAATGGTTTTGTAATGGGCGAGGGCTCTGCAATTCTTATTCTCGAAGAGTATGAACACGCTAAAGCTCGTGGTGCTAAGATTTATGCTGAAGTTGCTGGTTATGGTGCAAGCTGCGATGGTTACCATCTTACAGCTCCTAATCCTGATGGAATCTGCGGTTCAAAGTGTATGACACGTGCCCTTAAAGATGCCGGAATGGATCCAAGTGAGATTCAGTACTACAACGCTCATGGAACTTCTACAATGAAGAACGATTCAAGCGAAACAAATATGATTAAGATTGCCTTTGGAGAGGAAAATGCCCGCAAGCTCAAGATTTCTTCTACTAAATCTATGCACGGTCACTGTCTTGGTGCAACTGGTGCTATTGAGGCTATGGTTTGTGTTAAGGCAATTCAGGACAGCTTTGTTCCTTGTACAAAGAACCTAGATAATCCTGATGTTGAAGGCGGCTGCGATCTTGACTACGTTCCAAACAAGGGAATTGAAATGAACATTGATGCTGCTATGTCTGCAACATTCGGATTCGGTGGACACAACGGTGCAATTATTATTCGCAAAGTGAAATAAAAAAAACACTGTCACCCCGAACCTAGGGAGCGGCACTGCGAAGCAGGGAAAAAACAGTCCAGTGGACTGTTTTTAGCGAGTCTCCGAGCGGCTATGCCGCGAAGGGATCGGGATCTATTAGATAGATGCTGAAACAAGTTCAGCATGACAGCATTGTGTACAGACTGCGTTACTACAAAGTGGCGCGGTCTTTTTTTTCAGATATAAATAAATAGCTAAAAATTTGACAAATAGCTATCATTCTATTATCATCATACCTGAAATCTTACAGGAGGACGCAATGAATACAGTTCCCGTTTACGAAGCTAAAAACAAACTGCCGCTTTTTATTCATCAGGCGGAGCAGGGCAATCCTTTGGCAATTACCCGTCATAATAATGTGGTAGCTTATCTTATTTCAAAAGAAGATTTTGAAGAGCTCACTAAGGGCGGTAAAAAAGAAAAGAGTCTGGCAGAAAGAATTCATGATTCCCGCTATGACTTTGGACTTGATGATGATGATGATTTTGATTACACAGAATATTTTGACAGCCTGCGTGAGCGTGGGTATTATGGCCGCCCGGAAGGTGACCACGTTTTTGATGGAGTATAATCTATGATCAGGCCATATTATCTTCTTGATACAAATATCATTTCCGAAATGTTTCGACCGAAGCCTAATCCACTTGTTTTTAAAAAGCTTGAAGAATATGAAAAGCTATGTTCTCTTCCTTCAACTGCCTGGTATGAACTTATATTTGGTGTAAATATTATGGCTTCTGGCAAGAAAAGAGATTACATTTTTTCAAAACTTGTCGACGATATTCAGGCTAACTATGAAATCATTCAGTATGATAATCACGCTGCCCGGATTCATGCAGATATCCGCTCAAGACTAAAGGAGCAGGGAATTGGAATTGATTTTCAGGATTCACAGATTGCTTCAATCGCGGTTTCTAACAATATGATTCTCGTTACAAGAAACATTAAGCATTTTGAGTCTATTCAGAAAGTTTCACCGCTTATGCTTGAAAATTGGTTTGAGTAAAAAATAGATTTATCTTGACAATATCTTGTTTTTTGTCGAATTAAATTGTAAGATAAGGTTATACACATGGGGCTGTCCAAAAAGTATCGTCATGCTGAACCTTCGCAGCATAGCTGCTCGGAGACTCGCTAAAAACAGTCCAGTGGACTGTTTTTACACTGCATAGCAGTGTCGCTCCCTATGTTTCAGCATCTACACTATATCTAGGCCTATAGATTCCGAAACAAGTTCGGAATGACACTAGGAAGTAAACTTATTGGTCATCCCCATGTTCTAGATCCCGAAATGAATTCGGGATGACATTCTTAGGAGAATACAATGGCATTAACAACAGACATTAAATCACTTTTACCACACCGCGAACCTTTTTTGTTCGTAGACGCAATTATTTCTGCTGATGAAAAAGGCTGTGTTTGTGAACATACATTTACAGAAAATGAGTTTTTCTTTAAGGGACACTTTCCTGAGTACCCTGTAGTTCCTGGAGTAATCCTTTGCGAAACAATGGCACAGGCAGGTGGAGCTGCTTTGCGTTACCTCAACATTGTTCCTGGTAATGCACTTTTCTTCTTTGCTACTCTGGACAAGGTAAAGTTCCGCAATCAGGTTCGCCCTGGTGATAAGGTTCGAATGGAAATTGAGTTCCTCCGAAACAGTCCAAAAATGATTAAACAAGCCGGCAAAGCCTACGTAGGCGACACTCTCTGCGCCGAGGCCGAGTGGATGTGCCTAGTTGGCGAAGCCAAGTAGGCACATCCGCGAGCAGAGTGGAATCGCAGTGCACGCGAGCGCACACGTATATAAACTTCCATACAGATAGCGGCGGGCTTGCCCGACGCATGTGCCTCGTCTATATTTTATAAAAAAACATAAAACCTATTGACAAGGTGGGTAAATAAACATATATTACTCCTATAAAATTAAAACCTACTATCTTACTAGGTAATTAAAGGAGTACACTATGAAAAAGAACACAATTGTAAAAGCATTGGCATTTACTCTGGCATTTTCTGCCATATCACCACTTTCTGCAAAACCTAAAACAGGACGCACCGTTGCACAAATCAAAAAGTCTAAGACAATCAAAATTGCTGTATTCAGCGACAAAAAGCCATTTGGTTATGTTGATGAAAATGGTGAATACCAGGGCTACGATGTTTATTTTGGAAACCGCATTGCAAAAGATCTCGGTGTAAAGGTAAAATATGTTCCTGTTGAAGCTGCTGCCCGCGTAGAAGTTCTTGCTACAGGAAAAGTTGACCTTGTACTTGCTAACTTTACAATAACACCAGAGCGTGCCGAAAAGGTTGATTTTGCACTTCCTTATATGAAGGTAGCTTTGGGAATTGTTTCTCCAAAATCTGCATTGATTACAGACCCCAGCCAGCTCAATGGAAAGACTTTGATTATTGCAAAGGGAACAACTGCAGAAAGCTATTTTTCTAAGAATTATCCTAAAATTAATCTTTTGAAGTTCGATCAGTATTCAGAAGCATATAATGCACTTCTTGATGGACGTGGAGATGGACTTTCTACAGATAATACTGAAGTTCTTGCCTGGGCTATTGAAAATCCAAACTTTGCTGTAGGAGCCGGCGCTGATTCTATAGGAAGTCTTGATGCAATTGCACCTGCTGTTCAGAAGGGTAATAAAGATCTTCTTGACTGGCTCAACAACGAAATCAAAGAGCTTGGAAAAGAGAATTTCTTCCATGCAGACTACGAAGCAACTTTGCGTGAAGTATATGGAAAAGATTCTGATGCAGATAGTCTTGTAGTAGAAGGCGGAAATCTGTAAAATAATGAGCCCCTAAACCCTGAAAAATATTCAGGGGTGGGGTGACTTACAGAAGTCATGCTGAACTTTTTTAAGCATCTCATTTTTTGGGGATTTTCTATGGATTTTGATTTTATAAAAGAAGTAATTCCGCTTTATGTGGAAGCAACCTGGCTCACACTGCGAATCGGCTTCATCGGAATAATACTTTCGTTCATAACAGGGATTTTCTGCGCGGTTGTCCGCTACTGGAAAATCCCTGTTCTTAATGTAATTGTGCGAGTGTACACAGAAATCTCTCGCAATACACCGCTTTTAATTCAGTTATTCTTTTTATACTTTGCATTGCCGCGTCTCGGCGTAAAGTTGAGCGGGGAGCAGTGTGGTATTATCGGCCTTACTTTTTTGGGTGGCTCTTACATGTCAGAAACCTTCCGCAGTTCCCTTGAAACAGTCGGCAGACCACAGCTCGAAAGCGGTATGTGTGTCGGCTTAAATAAAATCCAGCTTGTACGTTATGTGGTTTTACCACAGGCACTTTCGGTTTCTGTTCCCGGCTTAGTTGCAAATATCATCTTCCTGTTAAAGGAAACTTCGGTTTTCAGTGCGGTTGCTCTTGCTGATTTAATGTATGTTGCAAAAGATTTGATTGGACTTTATTACAAAACAGAAGAATCACTTTTCCTTCTTGTTATTGCTTATTTTATTATTCTTCTTCCGATTTCGCTTTTATCCAGATTTATAGAAAAGAGGTTGCGTTATGGACAGTTCGGAAATTCTTAATGCCTTGAGCACAGCCTTCAGCGTTCTCTTTAAGGGTAAAAACTTTGTACGTCTGCTCGGCGGGCTTGGAGTTACAATCTGGATTGCAGCACTTTCTGTTGCGCTTTCTTTGGTGCTCGGTTTTTTGTTTGGTATTGTTATGAATATAAAGAACCGCGCTGTAAAAGTAGTCTGCGGAATCTATCTTGAATTTATGAGAATCATGCCTCAGATGGTTTTGCTCTTTCTCGCATATTTTGGAATTACCCATGCCTTTGGAATTTCAATTTCGGGAGAAGCAGCTTCGGTAATTGTTTTTACTCTCTGGGGAACTGCAGAAATGGGAGACCTGGTGCGGGGTGCGCTTCAATCGATACCTCTTCATCAGTATGAAAGCGGCCGGGCAATCGGGCTTACAGAGCGTCAGATTTTCTTTTATATAATTATTCCTCAGACGGTAAAAAGACTTGTTCCTTTAAGTATGAATCTGATTACCAGAATGATAAAAACTACTTCGCTTGTTGTTTTTGTCGGCGTAATAGAAGTCGTAAAAATCGGGCAGCAGATTATAGAAGCAAACAGACTTACAATTCCAACAGCATCGATTGCGGTTTACGGATTAATATTTTTTATGTATTTTATTGTCTGCTGGCCTCTTTCTCTTGCAGCAGACAAAATTGAGAAGAAACAGAGAGGATAAAATATGGCACTTTTAAAAATCAATAATCTTGTAAAATCATATAAAGAAGCCGGTGGAATTTTAAAGGGCGTTTCTCTTGATGTTCATAAGGGAGAAGTAATTGTAATCCTCGGTCCGTCTGGCTGTGGAAAATCAACCTTGCTTCGCTGTATCAGCGGGCTTGAATCAATTCAGGGAGGAGAGATCCTTCTTGATGGGGAAGTGATTTCAAACCGTAAAAATGATATGCATCTTATCCGCCAGAAAATAGGAATGGTTTTCCAGAGTTATGATTTGTTTCCTAATCTTACTGTTCTTAAAAATATTCTGCTTGGACCTGTTAAAGCTCAAAAGCGTGATAAAGCAGAGGTAACTGCGCAGGCAGAAAAACTTCTGGAACGCGTTGGTCTTTTAGACAGAAAAGATTCTTATCCTCGCCAACTTTCCGGCGGGCAGAAGCAGCGTGTTGCAATTGTCCGAGCTCTTTGTATGAATCCGGAAATCCTTCTTTTTGATGAAGTAACTGCTGCCCTTGACCCGGAAATGGTTCGCGAAGTTCTCGATGTTATGATGGATCTTGCAAAAGAAGGCCGCACAATGCTGATTGTAACTCATCAGCTTGAGTTTGCCCGTGCAGTTGCAGACCGTATTGTCTTTATTGATGAAGGTGTAATTGTTGAAGAAGCAAAGCCTGAAGAATTCTTTACAAATCCAAAAACAGAACGCGCTAAAAAATTCCTTGATGCCTTTAAGTTTGAAAAACATGTTACCTATGCGGAGATGATTTAGTAAATTGATTGCTTCGTCGCTTCGGGTGTGCTGTGTCGCGTTGAAATTTAATCAAAATAGGTTTACAATATATCCGGGTGGAATTATATAGTGAATCAGTTTTTCAAACCTAAGCAGACTGTTTTCTTTTTTATCTGCTGTGCAATATGTCTGCTTGTGCTTCTTTTTACCTATGCAAAACTTTCTCTTCAACCTGTAACTCCAGTCGCTCAGAATTTACCTGCGGTTGAGCGTGGTTCTATCGTTGACAGGTCTGGCTTTCCTCTGGCCGTTCAGACAAATTTTTATCATGTGGGAGTTTCTGTAAAAAACTTAAGGGACAGCGAAAAACTGAAAAATCGTTTTGCTAATGATGTTGCGCCACTTCTCGAAATGCTTCCGGAAGATGTTCTTGATATAATAGATACAAATAAAAGTTTTGTTTATCTTAAGAAAAAGATTACGCAGACAATGTATGAACCTCTCAAACAGCTTACTGATGAGAAGGGCTACAATTTTATAAGCTATGAAAAAATACCGGGAAGAAATTATCCGAATCATGCGCTTGCTTCTCAGCTTATTGGTTACATGGGTGATGACGGGCGAGGCCTTGCAGGAATTGAGTTTTCTCAGCAGAGCGTGCTTGTACCAAGCGGTACAGATGAAAATGGGGAAGCTCTTCAGGGAAAAAATATTTTTTTGAGTATAGATGCAAACCTTCAGTATAAGCTTGAACAGATTGCTCATAAAACTATGAACGAAACTCAGGCCGAAAGTATGATGCTTGTTGCTGCTGACTGTACAACAGGAGAAGTCCTTTCTTATATAAGTCTTCCTTCTGCTGATTTGAATGAATATGGTTCATCGCTTATCGAATCTAAAATAGACCGGCCGGCGATGACGGCTTATGAGCCGGGTTCCGTTTTCAAAATCTTTACCGTGGGAATCGTTTACGATGAACACGGCATTTCGCCAAACGATTCATTCTTATGTGATGGAATGTACGAAAAACGAATTGCCGGTGGCGAAACAATCAGAATTAAGTGTCTTGAGCATCACGGCTGGTGTACACCAAAAGACGGTCTCCGTTATTCCTGCAACGATGTTCTGGGGCAGATAAGTGACAGAATTGGTGAAGATGAATTTATGGCCAGAATCCGTATGCTTGGTTTTGGAAAGAAAACTGGTGTAGAACTTCCTGGTGAAACATCTGGTTCTGTAAAAGATACTTCAAGTACTCTCTGGTCTGCACGATCTAAACCGACTATTGCAATTGGTCAGGAAATCAGTGTTTCTGCTTTGCAGATGGTGCAGGCTGCAACTTCTATTGGTAACGGTGGTGTTCCTGTTCAGCTTACTTTTATTCATAAAATTACAAATAAAGACGGAACTGTTTATTATGAGCATGAGCCTCAGTTGAAAAACAGAGTTTTTTCTAAGAATACAGCAGATTATATTCTCAGCTGTATGGAAACAACTGCAAAAAGCGGAACCGGTTCACGTGCAAATCTTCGCGATGTTGATATCGGTGTAAAAACAGGTACTGCTCAAATGGCAGATAAAGAACACGGCGGTTACAGCGATACAGACTTCCTTTCCAGCTGTATTGCAATTTTCCCTGTCGATGAACCTCAGATTGTTTTGTATATCGTAGTTGAGAAAGCAAAGGGTGAAACTTACGGTGGACGAATCGTTGCCCCTGTAATCGGCGAAGCCGCAGATATTATCATTGACCATTTAGGAATGAGCCGCGGCGGTGCTGCTTCTCTTGAGCATAGCGGTGTAATTACAATTTCTTCTTCTCGTGGAGTAGAAGTTGGTTCTGTTGTTCCGGATTTTACCGGTAAATCAAAGCGCGAACTTTTGCCTCTCATGGAACGTACTGACATTAAACTCAATATCAACGGAAGCGGCTGGGTTACCAGTCAGAGCCCGGAACCTGGAACCCCAGTTACGGAGAATATGGTAATTGAACTCAATCTGGAATAATAATTACACCGCATTCAAAAGCAGATTCCCCCAGTTAGCTTCAATCACCGGCTCACAAGCTGTTCCCCCGGAAACCTTCTGGAAATTAGAAAATGCAAAAAATGGAATGATAACTGCAAGCGAGGCAGGGGAGGCAGGCGGTGTGTCTGTAAGGCTTCACTCGGCTTATAATCCAGAACGGGAAGCTTCTGGCGTTGTAGGCCGCGACGAAGTTTTTGAAAAATCTGCTATTGTTTTTTACGGTTTTGGACTAGGTTACCATGTAATTGAGTGTGCAAAAAAAATTCTTTCTGAAAAAAAGCCTAACCGCCTTGTTTTGATTGAGCCTGATATTCAGCATTTTTTTGCTGCAATGAGCCTTATTGACTGGACTCCGGTTTTTGAAGTTGAAAAACTTGTGATTCTTGTGGGCGCGCCGGCTGAATCGGTTTTACCCCTTCTCGAAGACAGCACGCGCGTAAACATTGGAGAAAGCGGGGTTTCTGATTCCTATTTTTTTGATATTCCGGCATTTACTGCGCATGCAGCTTCTTATTTTGATACGGTTCGTTCTATTGTAAAGCGTAATCAGCGTAAGAACGAAATAAACGCTGCAACCTTAAAAAAGTTTGGCCGGTTATGGTGCCGTAACAGTATCAAAAATATTTCACAGCTGCAAAAGCTTGCAGGTCTAACCGGGTTTGAGAATAAGGCAAAGAATCTGCCCTTTTTGATTCTGGGGGCAGGACCTTCTCTTGAATCAATTCTTCCACATATAAAGGAAGTGGCTTCGCGTACTGTTACAGTGTGTGTTGAAACTGCTCTTCATACACTTTTACGAGCCGAAGTCCAGCCTGATTTTATTATTCTTACTGACCCTCAGTTCTGGGCTTACCGGCACATTGCAGGGCTGCGTGCGGAAGAAAGTTTTTTGATAACGGAGGTTTCGGCCTATCCGTCTGTTTTCCGCTTTCCCTGCCGTAAAATCTTTTTATGTGCTTCGCAGTTTCCGGTTGGTCAGTATTTTGAAAATAAACTTGGCTTAAACCCCGGCGATCTTGGAACAGGCGGTTCTGTTGCTTCTAGCGCCTGGAACTTTGCTCATTTTTGCGGGGCCAGAGAGATTTTTACTGCCGGGCTTGATATGGCCTTCCCTGAAAAGCAGACTCACATCAAAGGAAGCTCTGCAGAACAGACCTGGCATACACTTTCCAGCCGTATTACCACACCTGAAAAATTTACTTCAGCAACTTTATTCAGTGCAAATGCCGTTGCTGCCAAAGACTATACAGGCCGCCCGGTTCTTACCGATAGCCGTATGAAAATGTTTGCCTGGTGGTTTGAATCCCGTCTTGCAGGATGTCCGGAAACTAAAACCTATACACTCAGTCCGCAGGGGCTTGCAGTTCCAGGAATTCAAAATGCAGAACTCTCAAGCCTTCTTTCCAGGCCGGAAATAATAGAAAATAAAAAAAGCTTTCTTTCTGCAGCAGCACAAATTCCACCTTTATGTGCTTCTGATTCTAAAAAAAATGAGCTTGCAGAGCTTGTTTTTCGCTTTCCTGATGAAGCTTTCCTTTCACAATATCCTTTTTTACGTGAATATCTCTAAGAATAATTCTAAACAGAACCTGTTTTTTTTCCGATACTTGAAGCATGGAAATAATAAGTTACGTTCAGGACAATTCCCGTGCCAAAAGTTTCAGAACTCTGAAAACCTTCAGCCTGCCGGAATTGCAGTTCAGGCATAAAGAAAGAAGTAGTAGTGCTTCTCTTACAACAAACATTTTTTCAACGGAACTCAAAAGTTTTGGAGCTCAGAAAGTTCGAAGTGATTTTTCTATTCGTACTTTTTTTAAAACTGTTGGCGGAAATGTTTCTGATGCAGTCTCATATCTTATTGAAAAGATAAAGATGATTGGAATAATTACAGCAATCGCAATTGCCTTTTCTGCAATTTTGTTTGTAAGTCTTTCACTTGTAAATCATCATAAAAATCATACAGGTCCTCTTAAACTTCAGATTGAAGGTTCGGAAGATATTGAAGCTTTAAATAAACTTATGGCAAACTTTGCGCTGGAAGGAAAAATCGATTATGACGAGACAGGAAATCTTCTTGATGTTGATATTCCTTCTGTAAAGCAAGTTTTTACTCAGCCGGTTACTTTCCAGACATACAAAGTTCGTTCTGGAGATACAATTAGTGGCATTGCAAAAAAGTTTGGTCTTACAAATATTTCAACACTTATTTCAGTAAATGATATTGGAAATGTAAGACAGCTTGCGGCAGGTCAGAAGCTTAAGATTCCTTCAATCGATGGAATCGTTTATACAGTAAAAAAAGGGGATTCGCTGAGTACAATTACCGGAAAGTATAAAATCAGCCTTGAACAACTGCTTGATGTAAATGAACTTACAAGCGAAACTCTTACTGCAGGCCAACAGCTCTTTCTTCCGGGGGCGGCAATGGATGCAAACTCTCTTCGTAATGCAATGGGAGAACTTTTCCGTATGCCGATTGCTGCAAAGTTCCGCTGGTCTTCTCCTTATGGTTATAGAATTGATCCTATTGCAGGCGTAAAATCTTTCCATACAGGAACTGATATGGCATGCCCGACAGGAACTCCGATTCTTGCTGCAATGAGCGGTAAGGTAACTACAACTGGAATAAACCGTGTTTATGGAAATTATGTAATTATTGATCATGGTAATGGATATCAGACTTTGTATGCTCACATGTCCAAAATTATTGCAAGTAAAGGACAGTGGGTAAGTCAGGGAACAAGAATTGGACTTGTTGGTTCAACAGGTTATTCAACAGGTCCGCATCTTCACTTTACCGTATATAAAAAAGGAAAATTAGTAGATCCGATGACTGTTTTGAAATGAAGTCATTTGCATGTCATGCTGAACTTGTTTCAGCATCTATATAATGAGATTCCGAAACAAGTTCGGAATGACAATTCTGGGAGGAAATATGTGTATCTGCAGTGGCTGTGGCAAATTGATTGACAACAAATTTTATTACTGTCCATGGTGTGGTTATTCTCGTATGGAAGCTGAAAAGCAGGAAAGCGCAGAATTGCGTTATGCGAAATTTAAGGAAAAACAATTTCAAAAGCGTTATAATCAGTTAGAGAAGATGGAAGAGCAGCTTGATGATCTTGAGCATGAGCTTTCTATCCTCGTTCTTAGCGCGGAGATGCATAAATGAAAAAAACAGGTATTCTGTGTCTTTTGTTCAGTCTTTTTACTTTCTCACTGGCTGCCGGAACTTCTTTTGGAAATCCGGATTTGAATCTTAACGATGAAATTCTTTTTACAGTTCGTCATAATATGGTGGGAACAAGCCCCTATAAATCACTTTTTTATGCAGCCTTGAAAGATGGAAAAACTGAAAAAGCACCTGAAGTAATTACCTGCTACCCGGAACAGATGGAACTTCTTTCAGGTGGTGATGAACTTCAGATTCGCAATAGATACGGAATTGCCCGCTATTCAAAAAAAGACGGCTCAATCACCTGGGTAGAAAAGAGCGAAGAAATGCCGGAAAACATTGTTCCGGTTGTACCTTACGCTGCAAGCCCGGATGGAAAATATTTTTGCCGTATAGAGAGAACTTCAATTTACTCTGGAAATCTAACACTTGTAAGTACACAGAGTGGAAAGACTAGTGTTCTTTGCGAAGGGGTTTTAAACTCTTATGAAAATCTCCCTGTAAAATGGGCACCAGACAGTTCCGTTTTGATTTACGAAAAAAACGGTGCAGTTTATTTTTGTAATCCGGATGCAGTTTTACGCGGAGTTGAAATTGATGAACGCTATAGAAAAATAGGACGTGGTTCTATCAACTCGGTTCACTGGGCTTCTTCAAAATATCTTGCTTATGTAGATGACTATCTTCTTTATAAAATAAATACTAAGGAATTGTACACATTGGGCCTTTATTCAGGAATCATAGGGCAGGGAAAGCCGATGGGACGCCTTCCATTCCAGTTCAATCCGCTTACAGATAAATTCTCCTGCAACAGCGAGGCAACTTCTGTCGTAGTAACACAGAACGGCAGACTCTTTACATATCTTGTTGTGCGAAGTGCCTCTTGTGATTATATGGATGTTATTTATTCACGCCCGTACACAGAATCAAATGCATCTCTTGTTGCTTCTTATGTTTTCTGGAATGCAGCGGGAAAGCCTGTGCTCTGGCAGGAAAAACTTCCTTTTGATGGAATTAAAGAGCACGGCTCTGTATATATTCTCGATACCCAGCCTCAGCACGTTCTTGAAATTGAAGATTCGGGACGACCTTTTGTTTGTCCTAATGGAACAAAGGTTGCTTTCTTTGCAGGCTCTACCGTTTATATTTATGATATGAATACCTGGAAACGACTTGCAGTTCTTAGTGGTGAAAAAGTTGTTTCTGCAATCTGGACTGATGATATAAATCTGTTTGTTGGTGGAGAAAAGAGTATACGTAAATGGAATATTTATGCCAACAAATTTGAAACAATAACCCTTTCTTCTGTTTCTGCAGGATATTGGGATACAAGTGACTATTCAATTATTGCAGATACAGGCAGTTCAAATTACTACAGATTTGATACAAAAAAGAAAATCTGGTCTAAAACAGAAATTACAACTTCTTTTGAACCTGTAAAACAGAATGGACGCTACCGTGTTTTTGTTGGTACAACTCCTAATAAAAATTATGATAATGCTCTATATGTACGTTCTTTAAGTAAGAAAGCCATAACAATTCCATTATATAAGGAAAGCACCCGTAAAGCTCCTGAAAGAAAGAAGGTTGCTCTTGCCTTTGAGCTTTATGATAATGCAGATGGTCTTCCTCAAATCCTTTCTGAACTTAAGAAATTTAATGCAAAAGGCAGCTTCTTTATTAATGGTGAGTTTATCCGCCGTTATCCGGCAGAAACAACACAGATTGTAAATAACGGTCATTTGTGTGCATCAATGTTCTTCACAACTGCAGATCTTACTGAAAACAGTTTTGTAATTAATGAAGATTTTGTACGTCGTGGCCTTGCCAGAAATGAAGATGAGTTTTATGCCTGTACGGGAACCGAACTTACTTTGTTCTGGCATGCTCCTTATTATGCAGTAACACCAGAACTAATTACTTATGGAGAAAATGCAGGTTATACTTATATAACACCATGCAGTGAGGTTTCTGAATTTACAAATCCGGATATGGATCCTGAAAAGCTGATTAAGAGATTCTGTCTGGGCCTTGAAAAGTCAGGTGGTGGTGTAGTTTCTGTAGTTGGTGGATTTTCACAGAGCAATCATTCACGCCCATTGTATAAGTATGTCGCGCTTTTAATCAGTGCTCTGCTGGATAGTGGATATGAACTTGTGGATTTGAATTCTCTGTAAGGCTAAAATAGCAGAACCGTTAAAAAACGAGTTGCGACAGCAAGTCGTTTTAGGTTCTACACAAAAATGCCTCAGAGGCGAGACTTGCGAGCCGACTCATTTAGGGAGTCTGTTCACGTTACACATCTTCGTCCTGGAAACGAGCGCGATAAGAACTGTAGCCGTCTTCTTCTTCGACATCATCGTAAGGTTCGTCTACGTCCTCTTCTTCTTTAAAAACGTCGTCGTAATATAAATCTGCATCATCATCGAATTCATCAAGAGCTTCGTCATCTTCTTCGTAGTCGTCGAAGTCATCCTCAAAATCTTCATCATAATCATCGTCGAAATCATCGCCGTATGAAAAGGACATAGTCAATTCTTCAAAATCTGAATCAGCAGACATAAAAACCCCGCATCGTTTTTGCTCTGATTATAAACTCACTTTTCCTTAATATAAATCATAAGGCCTAAAAAGTAAATAGAATTTCAGGAGATTCTCCAAGGCTTCCGCATTACTGCGCGGTTCATTGATAAATTATTAAATGAATTGCAAACTTTTCCGATTTTAACAAATATACGGAGATTCAAATTTCATTCTCGGAGTTGAAAAAGAGATTGGGCGATTAAACTAAAAATCTCCAGCTGTGGGACTCAGGCAAAAAGCGATTAAGGGGAACCGCCAGCGGCCGTGCGAGCGAAGCAAGCACGGGTAAGCGAAAGGTGGGGGATACCTTGTCGTTTTTGCCGTCGCTGGGACCCGCAGATTGAGATTTTTAGTTTAAGTGTACAAATCGAAAAAGTTTGACTACTCGTTAAAGTAGGGTATAATTATATTAATGGAACGTGAAATTTCTGGCTGGGCGTATGCCAAAGTAAATTTTGGTCTTAGGGTTCTTCCCGGGCGTGCAGACGGATTTCACGGCATTGAGAGTATTTTCCAGACGGTTGATTTATATGATGAACTGACTTTGACGACAGTAGCACAAAAAGGCTGCTTCGTGCATTGCTCTTCCATGAAACTGCCTGAGAACAATACTCTTACAAAAGCATACAATGCATTTTGTAAAGTAACCGGTTGCGTAGTTCCGGGCCTTGAGATTGATCTTAAGAAGGGAATTCCTTCAGGTGGAGGTCTTGGCGGTGGTTCTTCTGATGCGGCGGCTCTTGTAAGAATGCTTGAAAGGCTTTGTGATGTGAGATTATCTGACAGTGAACTGGATGATATTGCTGCCGAGACAGGAAGCGATGTCTTTTTCTTTATGCACTGCGATGAAAAAGGACGGGGCTGTGCTCTGGTTTCTGGTCGTGGTGAGAATGTAGAGAAAATCCATGGGCGAGATGATCTTTTCCTGGTTTTAATTTTTCCAGAGGTAAGCTCTTCCACAAAAGAAGCGTATGCTTTAGTGGATGAGGCTTTTGCTCGTGGAAAATTTTTGGTAAGTCCTAAATTTGATGAGCTAGAGCTGGTTTACAGAAAGCCGCCGGAAAACTGGACTTTTATTAATACTTTTACGCCCGTTATTTCTGAAAAATATACGCAGATTGGGCGTGCAATTGAGGCGTTGAAATCTCTGAACTGTAATTATGCTGAAATGTCAGGCTCGGGGTCTACAGTTTTTGGGGTGTTCACTTCCAGGCAAGAAGCTGAATCTGCAGTTGAAAAACTGTCTGATTCTTGGAACTGTAAATTGGCGCGGACTGTATAAAAGTATAGTTTGCATCGTAATTTTGCGGAGGTTTATTTATGCAGATTACCGAATTGAGAATAAGAAAGGTTGAGGACGAAGGTAAGCTCCGTGCTTACGTAACAGTTACTTTTGATAACTGCTTTGTTGTTCACAATGTAAAAATTATCGAAGGCAAAAGCGGCCTGTTCATAGCAATGCCAAGCCGAAAAACTGCCAACGGGGAATACAAGGATGTAGCCCATCCAATCAGCCCGGAGTTCCGTACCGAACTGCAGGACAAGATTCTTGCAGAATATAATGCCGGTCACGTTGAAACAGGTACTTCCCCAGACGACTAAAATATTATATAATAGATGACATCTTTGGGTCGTCGGCAAGCGGTAAGCCAACGGCTTTTGGTGCCGTCATTCCACAGGTTCGAATCCTGTCGACCCAGAAAATAAAAGAGTTCTCTGAAAATTCAGGGAACTCTTATTTTTTTCTGGGTCCGAACTCCGAGTTTTTAACGCCTAACAGGAGGTTAAAAGAGTTCAGAGTTCTAGATATGAGACGCAGACAGGATTCGAAGCGGAGTGAGCGAAAGCGAAATTGAGAGCAGTGCGGAGCAATTCCGGGGTTGAGTGCACAGGAGGTGCACGACCGTCGCGGCGAATCCTGTTGACTATGAGCCGGGGAGGCTCCAAAGGCCAGCCGACCGCCGCTGAAAATAATAGAAGACTTCGGAAAATATCGCGGTGTAATGCGGTTTTATTAAATTAGAGATTTTTAGAAACTCATGTTATACTGTATTTATGGTATCAAACTCTGAACATACATATACAAAAAGACAAGTCGAGGATTTACTTGAAGCTTGTCTTAATAAAACTTTAGGCGAAATAGATAAAAATCATGTATTTGATAAGACAAAAACATCTCCCAAAATCACAGGAATTGCCGGCGATGTAATTGAACAGTCTGTTTTCGGATATGATGCAAACAGTGATTCCTCTCCAGATTTGAACATTGATGGAATTCTTACAGAATTAAAAACAACTGGTATTCGTGTTTCGAAAAAGAATCCAAAAGAATATGAGGCAAAAGAACCAATGTCTATTACAGGAGTTTCTCCAAATGTAATCATAGATGAAGAGTTTGAAGATTCTCGATTCTGGCATAAGTTAGCACATCTTCTTCTTGTTTATTATTTGTATGCTTCTGATAAAACTGTTCTTGCTGCGGAATATGCTAACTTCCTTGTAAAAGGATATCAATTTATTGAGTTCTCTGAGGATGATAAAAAGATTTTGGAACAGGACTGGCTTATAGTCCGCAATTTTATACGCTCATTGAACAAAAACGAAGCTTTGTATCCTGAGATTTCGCATCTTAGAGATAAACTTCTGTTTATTGATACAGCTCCAAAATGGCCGAATCCACCAAGATTCAGATTAAAGAGAACTGTAGTTTCAAATATCGTGCAGAAACATTTTAATGGTTCTCTGGAACAACTTCCAAAAGCTTATGACACTTATGCTGATATTGATAAAGCTTGTCACGAAATTACTGAAAAATACAAAAATAAGACTGTAGTTGATTTGATGAAAGAATTTGCTATTGAAGGCAAAATTGATAAGGGAATCGGAGAAAGACTTGTTGTAAAGATGTTTGGCGGAAATGCAAAGAAAATGCAGGATATCGACCTTTTCTGTAAAATCGGTTTACTTGGTAAAACAATTGTTCTTACCGAAAAAGGAAAACGTACAGAAGATATGAAACTCTTTCGCATTAACTTTGATGAAATCGCAAACGTTAATGAGCAGTTTACAGATTCTGTATTCTATGATTATTTTAACGAAAATCAGATTCTGTGTATTGTTTTTGAAGAACACGATTCTTCTGATTTTGAAAAGAACACATTCCTTGGTTTTAAAAGACTTTCATTTTCAGATGATTTTATAGATTTGAATGTAAAATCAGTTTGGCAGAGAATACGTGAACTTGTGATTTATAAGGAATTAAAAGATATTCCAGTACTTGATGCGAAAGGAAATCCTAGAGTTAATAAGACTGGTATACCTCAAACAGCACCTAACTTTCCAAAATCTTCAGAAGGTGTAATATTTGTACGCGGAGATAGTTCTGATTCAACTCAAAAACCGGAAACGGTTAACGGAATCAGTATGTATCGTCAATATATCTGGATAAAAGGAAGCTATTTAGCTCAAAAACTGGATGAAAAAGATTTTAGCTAAAACATACAAAAAAAATCTTGATCCTTTTTGAGAAATCAGTTATACTCTAAATATGTGTATGCAAAAAACTGTCTGCGAATTATTCGCTGGGGTTGGCGGTTTTAGATGCGGCCTCAATTCAATTAAAAATAAAGACTTTGCTCCATCTTCAGAAACTTGGAAAACAGTATGGTTTAATCAGTGGGAACCTGGTAAAAAAAATCAATGGGCTCACGATTGCTATGTAAAACACTTTGGTACAAGTCTTGATTTGAATGGCAATGACACAACTAATATTGATATTTCTGCGGTAGATAAAAAAGCAATTCCAGACCACAATCTTCTGGTTGGTGGTTTTCCATGTCAGGACTATTCTGTTGCAAGAAGTCTTAATGGTGAAAAGGGGATTGAAGGTAAAAAGGGTGTTCTCTGGTGGTCCATTTGGGATATCCTTAAAACTAAGAAATCACCTTTTGTTCTTCTTGAAAATGTTGACAGATTATTGCTTTCCCCTTCTAAACAGAGAGGCCGTGATTTTGGAATTATCCTTTCCTGTTTGAATAATGAAAAATATATTGTTGAATGGCGTGTTGTAAATGCAGCTGAATATGGTGAAGTTCAGAGACGTCGCCGAACTTTTATTTTTGCATATAAAGCAGACACAAATTTTGCAAAATCTTTGAATCTTTCAAAAGACACAAATATTGTTTCTGATATTTTAGAAACAAAAGGATTCTTTGCAAAATCTTTCCCTGTCAAAAAGATTGATGCTTCTAAAATTATTTCAACAGAAATTTCAAATGATATTGCAAATGTTTCTGACAGTTTTAGTTTTGATTTCTGTAATTCAGGCATTATGTTTAATGGAACAATCTATACTGTAAAATCAACTCCAGTAGCATTTAAGGCTGAAACAATTGGCGACATTATTGAAAAAGAAACTGTTGATCAGAAATATTTTATTCCAAGTGAGCGTCTTTATTTTACAGACCCAGCTAGTACTCATTCTGATGAAACAGAAGTAGAACTTCCTGCAGAAAGCCGTCACACCTGGCAATATATAAAAGGTGCAAAAAGAAAATATCGTACTGCCGCAAACGGTCATAAATATATTTATTCTGAAGGTGCTATTCCAATGATTGATGAATGGAATAAACCTGCAAGAACTATGCTTACAAGTGAAGGTAGTTTTAACAGAAGCACTCATATTGTAAGAGATTTCACAAATCTGCAGATTCGAATACTTACGCCTAAAGAAACTGAAAGAATTCAGGGATTTCCAGATGATTGGACTAATACTGGAATGCCTGAAAAGTTCAGATATTTCTGTATGGGTAATGCTTTGGTAGTACCTTTGATCTCTCGAATGGAAAAAAATATCGAGAAGATTTTTGTTGAGGAACCGTAAAGTTGTATTTAATTTAGACCACTTTCCTTAGGGATGGGGGCGAGATAAAATCGAAAATTGCGTTAGCAATAATCCATCCTATAGGGTCTTAGGGGCAAAGCCCCTAGGAGAAGGGGTAGCGTAAGACCGCTTGCGGGCTGGAGCGAGGGGGAGACTTCCCCCTCCTGTGCCTTCTGTATCTTCTATTGAATAAACTTCCATTTTCTGCTATTATATTCGAATATTTTTAAGGATATAAGGAGCTTTAAGAAAATGAGTAAGCAGACACTCGAAGCAAAACTTCGTACAGCTACTGGTAAAACAGCTGCTAAAAATCTTCGCAAAGAAGGACGTATCCCTGCCGTTGTTTACAATTCAAAGGGCGAGGCTACATCTATTGAAGTTGGCGAAGTAGAATTCAACAAGATCTGGAGAACAATCACTCCAACAACTTCTATCACACTTAATGTAGATGGAAAAGAATCTCTCGCTTTGATCAAGGACGTTGAATACAACATCCGCAACGACAAAGTACTTCACGCAGATTTCTTTGCACCAGATGCAGACGAAAAACTCGTTATGAAAATCAAGGTTCACTACACAGGAACTCCAGCCGGTGTTCTTAAGGGTGGTTTCAAGAAAGAACGCAATAACGAAATCAAAATCAAGGCTTCTATTGCAGATCTCCCAGAGACAATCACTGCTGATATTTCTGGAATCAACGTTAGTGAAGCTCTCCGCGTAAAGGATCTTAAGCTTGACAGCAAGGTTGAAGTTCTTACAAGCGCAGAACTCCCACTCGTTACTGTATCACCTGCTCGTGGATAGTTCTGACTAGACCGGCACTCGCTAAATAGCGTTTTTTGGTGTATAATAAAGGCTGTTCCACATTTTGTGGAGCGGCCTTTTTTTATGTGTAAATTTGAAGAAAAAGTAAAAGCTAAACTTGATGAGATTTTTGGAGATATTGCGTCTCACAATCCGGCCCCCCGTGTCGGCCTTGCTGTTTCCGGCGGCGCAGATTCAGTTTCTCTTTTGCTTGCTTTATCCGAGATTTTTAATTCAATTTTTGTAATAACTATAAATCATAATATCAGGCCAAAAGAAGAAAGCCAGGGTGATGCAGACTTTGTAATCGAGCTTTGCGAAGAATTAAAGCGACTCGGTCACGAAATCACCTGCGAATTTGTAGAACTTGAGCGTGGGGAAGTTGAAAAAGAAGCTCAACGGCGCGGCGGAGGAACTGAGGAAGCTGCCCGTTATTTACGCTATCAGGCTTTTAAGAAATTTGCTACGGCTCATAATCTGGATCTTCTTTGCCTGGCCCATAATCAAAATGACCAGCTTGAAACTCTCCTCATGCGATTTTTACAGGGAAGTCCGACTGAAGCGGCGGCAGGTATAAAAGAGAGCCGGCTGCTGGAGTCTGGTAAATGCCTTTTAGCAAGACCGCTTATAGAAATAACTCGGGCAGAAATCGAAAACTACGTAACTGGCCGCGGTTTTACCTGGAGGACTGATAAAACAAATCTTGAAACAGATTATTTTCGCAATAAAATCAGATTAAAACTCCTTCCTTTTCTGGATGAATCTTTTCCAGGCTGGCAGAAAGCGGTACTCTCTGGTGCAGAAAGAGCTGCAGAAGATGGGGCTTTTATCAAATCTGTTGTGGAAGAAGTATCCGTAAATAAAACTTCAGATGGTGGTGAAGAAATCTCTCTGGCTGATTTTATTTCTCTTCCTCCTGCAATTCAGCGGCGAGTTCTTCTTTCTGCCTGCAATCAGGCGGGGGAAAACGCACGTATTCCATCTGTGTTTATAAAAGAAGTGATAGAACTTGCGGTGTGTAAAAAAGACTTTAGCAAACATTTTGCCGGTATAGATATTATTCTTAAAAAAGAGCATCTTTTTGTTAAAAAACATGTAGAAAACAATACTGATTTCGTTTTTTCTGATATAATAGAAGATACTGGAAGGTTTTCGTTTCCTTTTGGAAGTTTAACTGTTTTTGATTATAAAGAAGAAAATGGAAAAAAAACAGTTTCTGTAAGCGCCGGAGATTTCTGCGAATATGGAGATGTCGGAGTTGTAGAAAATGTTTCTCTTCCTTTCTGTGTCAGAAATGTCAGACTTGGAGATTGCCTGCTGTGTGCAGATGGCTCCGAAAAAAAGGTTTCTGATATTTTCTCCGACTGGCATGTGGAAGCTGAAAAAAAGTCTCTCATACCGGTTATTCAGTTGCTGAATGAAAAATCCCAGAGAATAAAAGCTCTGCTTGGTGGATTTTTAGGATATAAGGATTGGATTGTAAAGTTATGAAAAAGTTTGCTCTTATCGTTCTTTTGTCGATTGGAATTTCTTTTGCTGTTTGTGCGCAGAATTCTGCCGGAACTGCAAATAAAAATACTGCCCTGCGTTGTCTTAAGCTTGCAGAAAATTGTCTTGTTGCTGACGACTGGCAGAATGCCCTGAATCAGGCGGAACTTGGACTTTCTTATGATGATTCAATTTCTGATTTATACTATATAAAAGCGGCTGCTTCTCTGAACCTTGGAGCTACTAAAGCAGATGCACTTCGGCTTTTGTCATCTGCCTTTGAACGGGCAAGCTGGGCAGGGTATACAAAAAATGGTGCCCGTATTTTCCTGGCAGACCTTCTTTCTGATACTGGTTTTTACGAAGAATCTCTTTCAACTCTTGATAGTGAACCCTTGATTTATTCTGCAGATGCAGAGTTTATCCGTGTAAAAAATTATTACAGAATGGGTACCGAAGAATCGCTGAATCGAGCACGTCAGCGTCTTAACAGCGACCGCCGTGTTTATCCTTCAGATCAGCGATTTCCAGAAATCTTTTTTATGTTTGAATCACTTTTTATGAGTGAAGCAGAACGTAATGGTATTTCTTATGAGGTTCCTCAGATTGTAAGTAATATTGCAGATTCTTATATTGCAAAGCTTCCGGATTATTCAGATAAAAATCCAGAAATGGAGCTTATGGCAACTTCCTTTGCAAAAGATGAAGATAAACTCCGTCTCATAAAAGCAATAGACGCAAAGAATAAAAATCTGAGTACTTTACTTGCTGTTTCAGCTCTTCGCGCCGGCATTTATACTGATGCAGAGGCTTTTGATATGTTCTTTGGTGCTTCAGAGGGTGAATTACCTCTGAATCTTCTGGAAAACTTTATTGCTCTTTTACGAGATCCTGAAGTAATTGAACAAGCTGCAAAAACTCTGGCAGATTTTACCGGAACTATCTACATCGACGATAACATGGATTTGCAGTATGAGTTTAATGTGCAGTATGAAAAGGGCCGGCCTCTTTATATCAAATATGACAGCAATAATGATGGAGAAATCGATCTTTATTCTTCCTGCGATTTTGGTGCTCCGGTTTTTGTTTATTTTAATTCAAACAGGATTCAGTTCTTCTATGATACCTTCCCAAGAATTTCAAAGGTTTCATATACAGACACAAAACTTTTGTTCAACTTCCTCCATGATGATTTTATTTTCTCTCCTTTTGATTTTGTAACCGACAATGTTTTTACCCGAACTGGTGCAAGTTTTTATATTCCTTATATTTCAACTGATATTTCAATTCCGCTCCCGCAGGAACTTATTGAAAAAGCTTCAAGTTTTGAACTTCCTATAACTGAGCGTGATGATGCCCGTATTGTTTACACACTTTCTGGTGGAAACATTGTATTTGCAGAGTTTTATGAAGCTAACAGACGCTATGCATATTGTGATTTCACTAAAGAGTCTACAATTGTCCGTTTTGTAGATTATGATAATGATGATTCTTTTGAAACTACAGAACTCTATGCCGAGATTCCGTTTGGTCAGGACGGACTTAAAACTGAAGAAAACGAGCGGATTATTTCCAGTGTCTTTAATTTTATCGATGGTCATGAAAATATTTATCTGAGAAAAATTCAGGTAGACAGCAATGCAAATACTTTCAGCGAATTTAGCGAGGAATATCTGGAATACGGCGGAAAGGTTGCTGTCTGGGATAATGATGATAATGGTCTTCCTGATTGTCAGTATATCCGTTATCCCCAGAAAGAAGGGGAGCCTATTCTTGAAGAAACTCTTTATTTTGATTCAAACGGACTTCAAATTTTATCACTTACTACAGCTGACAGTGTTCCTGTAAAAATGAATGCTTCTGGTACTGAGGTTCTGGTTTATGCAGGAGAAGCTTCTGGTCTATACTGGATTGAAGAGAAGGGAACTTCTGAAGCCGAGGCTGCTGTTCTAAAATATGTAGCACATGGTATTGAACAGGGAGCAATTGATTTGTTTGATTTTGAAGATTATAGAATTTCTGTAATAAAAGTTGGACAGAATTATTATTGCAAAACTGTTCCTGCAACAGTGCTTTCACTTGAAGAAAATGGAGCTTCTGAATAATTATGTATAAAATTTCAAAATCATTTTTTTTGTATGTGCTTACAGCTTCTTTATTATTTATTTCCTGTAAATCATTAAAGCCTCCAAAAACTGTACCGGCACCATTGAATTATACAGATAATGATATTGTTAAAATCGAGATAGATAGAATTAATAAATTTCTTGAAACGGAACCTGTGAGAGCCCTATGGAGGGCCTGCCTTCTGGGAAACGAAGAGATTGTAGAAAAATGCCGCAAAGCTGTAGAACTTCGTCTGGAAGTTTCTCTCGAAGAAAGAGAATATCTTGATACCAGAAAATATTATAAATCTCTTATGTCTGCATTTCCAGGCTGGAAACATGAAAAATATTCTTTACAGCAGATAGAAGAAATGGCAGCCAGGGATGTTCCGGCTCTTTCTGGTACAAACAAAAAAGCACCTGCAAAGATTGCAGATTGTATGCAGGCTACTGTAACAATCTGGGTAGATCGCGGAATTAAAGTTCAGGCAGGGGCGGGGTATGCTGATATAATTATTGGGTCTGGATTTTTTATTGACGAGCGTGGTTACATCGTTACTAATCATCATGTAATTGAATCAATGGTAGATCCAAAGTATGAAGGCTATTCTCGTCTTTATATAAAACTGCTTAATGATTCTGTAACAAAAATTCCGGCAAGGGTTGTAGGTTATGATCCTGTAATGGACCTTGCCCTCTTAAAAGTTGAAATTGTTCCTGATTTTGTATTTAATCTTGGTGGCAGCCGCGACCTTGAAACTGGCGATAAGATTTCTGCTATTGGTACTCCAATAGGTCTTGAAGGAACTCTTACTTCTGGAATTATTTCTTCTACAGATCGAAAGCTTATGCCGCTTGGAAGTGTTTTCCAGATTGATGCGGCCGTAAACTCAGGAAACTCTGGTGGTCCTCTTATTGATTCAAAACTAAAAGTGCAGGCAGTTGTATTTGCTGGAATGCTCCAGTATCAGGGCTTGAATTTTGCAATTCCGGTAGAATATCTTAAACAGGAATTAAACTTTCTTTATAAACGTGAAGAGGTAAGACATCCATGGTTAGGCTGTTACGGACATACTAAGAGAGAGGCTTCTAAAAAGACTGGACTTGAAGTTCAGTATGTTATACCGGGTGGCTCTGCTTTTATGTCTGGTATCAGACCAGATGATATAATAATTCAGATAGACGGAAAAGATATTACTTCAATTGATGACTTTAATTACTTTATGATGGGCTGTGAAACAGAAACTATTTTACAGTGCAAATATCTGAATTCAGAAAAGAAGGAATGTTCCTGCCTTGTTTATCTTGATGTCAGACCAAAAAGCCCGGGACTTACAATTTTCCAGAGTGATTTGATGACAGATTCCTTTGTTCCGCTTTTTGGAATGAAACTTGTTTCTTCATCGACAATTAACCGAAATTTGTATACAATAGAAAAAGTTATTAGCGGTACCGTAGCAGATAATATGCATTTTTCACCTAACGATTCTGTTACAGTTCGTGATATGGTAATTGATGAGAAAAACGAATATATTTCAGTTCTTCTCTACACTAAACGGAAGAAAAAAGCATTCCTTGATATGTCAATAGGAATCTCTGCCGCTTTTGACAGTCCATATTATTTTTAAATCTGATTTATTTTTTTGGAGAATGAACAAACATGACAGAAATGAAATTTAAGCGCAATTTTTGTATTGTTGCTCACATAGACCACGGAAAATCAACCCTTTCTGACCGCCTGATTCAAAAGGCAAAAATTATCGATGATCGCAAAATGATGAATCAGATTCTCGATAACATGGATATTGAACGAGAACGTGGAATTACAATAAAAAGCCAGGCAGTAACAATCCCTTATCATGCAAAAGATGGTAATGATTATGAATTGAACTTTGTTGATACTCCGGGCCACGTTGACTTTTCTTATGAAGTATCACGTGCCATTGCTTCCTGTGAGGGTGCTCTTCTTTTGATTGATGCAACACAGGGAGTTGAAAGCCAGACTGTTTCGAATATGTACATGGCTCTTGAACATGACCTTACTATGGTTCCCGTAATCAATAAAATCGACCTTGCTTCTGCTGATATAGAATCATGCAAGCATCAGATTGATAACGAACTTGGACTTGATTCTGCGGACGCTATGTGTGTTTCTGCAAAAACAGGTGAAGGAATAGATGAACTTCTTGAAGCTATCGTAACAAAGTTTCCGGCACCTACAGGAAATCCTGACGGTAAGCTTGCTGCTTTGATTTTTGACTGTCATTATGATGTATACCGAGGAGTTGTTGTTCACGTCCGTGTAATGGAAGGCCGACTTAAGACAGGCGACCTTATTAAGATGATGAGTACTAATACTCAGTACAAAGTAGAGCAGTGTGGTATATTTAAAATCAATTATGAAGAAACCGGTGTGCTCGAAGCGGGTGATGTAGGTTATATTATTTCTGGTCTTAAAACTGTAAGTGATGTAAAGGTTGGTGATACAATTACTTCTGTGGAAGGCGGAGTAGAAGAACCTCTTCCTGGTTTTAAAGAAGTTAAGCCTGTTGTTTATTCTTCAATTTATCCTATGGATTCAAATGATTATGAAGAACTCAAAGACAGTATGGAAAAACTTAAGCTAAACGATGCCAGTCTTGTTTATGAAAAAGATAATTCGTTAGCTTTAGGTAACGGTTTCCGCTGTGGCTTCTTAGGTCTTCTTCATCTCGAAATTATTCAGGAGCGTCTTGAACGTGATTTTGATCAGGCGGTAATCTTTACAGCACCAAGCGTACGTTATCTTCTTCATCTGCAGAACGGCGAAGATATGTATATTGATAATCCTTCGGAATATCCTCAGGGCCGAATTAAGGATGCTGAAGAGCCTTATATCAAAGCTTCTATTATTACTCCTGCCGAGTTCCTTGGTTCAATCATGGCACTTTGTACAGAAAAACGCGGTGTTCAGACTAACATGCAGTACCTTGATACAAAGCGTGTAGAGCTGACTTATGAAATGCCGCTTGCTGAAGTTCTTTTTGATTTTTACGACCGTCTTAAGAGTTACAGCCGTGGTTATGCTTCTTTTGATTATGAAATTACCGGTTACAGACCAACCAGACTTGTAAAAGTTGATATTCTTTTAAACGGAAAAATGGTAGATGCTCTGTCACTTTTGACTTACGAAGATAATGCAGTGCCTCGTTCAAGAAAGGTGTGCGAACGTCTTAAGAATGAGATTTCCCGCCAGCAGTTTAAGGTTGCCATTCAGGGAGCAATCGGTGGACAGATTATTGCCCGCGAAACTGTAAACCCTGTACGTAAGGACGTTCTTGCCAAGTGTTACGGTGGTGATATTACCCGTAAACGTAAGCTTTTGGAAAAGCAGAAGGAAGGTAAGAAGCGTATGAAGATGATCGGCGATGTTGAGTTACCGCAGAGCGCCTTCCTGGCTGTTCTTAAAGAGAATGATGATCAGTAATTTTTTATGTTTACAGAATTTTCAGGAAGAAATCAATTTCTGTTCTGATTCTATTTAAGAAAGACTGGCTGCTGGAAAACTGACAGCCGTCTGCAAAGTGCAGATAGAGATATTCGCGTGGGGCTGCAAGCTTTTCAATTTCAGAAAGCAGTTCATTGCCTTTGAGTCCTGTTTTGCCGGTGAGTAGGTTTCGGAGTTCTTCAAGGGCACAGCGCTCACCTGTAAGAAAGTCACTGATTTCTTTTTCAAAAGAATTACTATTGTCTTCTGCTTCTTTTACTTCGCCGTCATTACAATGAGTGTCAGTGACCAAACTATCAATATTTACCTTTGGCAATCCTAAATCAATTCCACTTTCACCGGCATCAAAAAGATTTTTTGCTCCCGAAAAATAACTTTGAAACATTCCTGCATAGCTTTTGAGAGTTGGTGTTGTAATAACCAAGTGTCCCTTCTTTCCAAAGATTTTTTCTGTTCCAAGACCATAGGCTGCGGCGTAGTTTTCTGGCGGAGCGATGCGGTTGGCCTGGATAAGGCGCAGAATGTGAGCCAGAGCACCTTTTGTATGTGTGAGGCCGATGCTGTATGCAAAATCAAGCCCTGCAACGTAAACCGGAATATCTTCATTTTTTCGGAATTTAAGTGCGTAATAAACTGCGGTCAGTCCTACTGAACCAAATGGCAGGTTTGCAGGAGGCATAAAGGCTTTTTGCTTTAAGGAATTAAAAAAACTGCCTTCAGCATATTCAGTAAAAAAGAAAGATGTATTTTCAACCCCTGCTTTATGAACAAGATTTGGGAGGGAAGAAAGGCCCGCAAAAATTCTGGTTTTGTCAGAAGCTTTAAGTGTTCCGATAAAGGCTTTCATAATTACAGACTGAGCTTCTTCTATAAATACGCCGTCTGGTCTTATTCCGTTTTTCAAAAGCGGCTGAAGGGCAGTATCGGCGCAAAGGATGTAAAACGGAAGTTTACCATTGTAAGGAGAGTAACGGCCAAGCAATCTGTTAATTAAGTCCTGTGTGCTTTCTCCTGCTCCGAATACAATAATCGGTTTATCAATATTTCCAAAAAAATCAGTAACAGGTTTTGTTTTTGCCAGATAATGAAGATTTTCAAAAAGATTTTTGGAATATCTGCGGCCAAATTTTGTGAGAGTAATTCGATTTTTCCAGAAGGTCATTAAGGATTCTGAACAGGCAGAAAAAAGTCTATTGTAAAAATCAGAATTAAACTGAATGCCTGCAGAAAAGTCGAGCCTTATTACACGCTTATATAATCCGCATTTTGCAAGATTGTATATTTCTATTGGAAGTTCAGAAAGTTTCTCCGGCGGGATTTTAAGAACTCTGCCATCAGTCGTTTTAAGACATCCTTCTGTTTCTGAAAAATCATAAAGAGTCTGTTCTGCTTCACAAAGAATTGCAAGACAGTTTTCCGGAAGCTTTTGTAAAAGTTCTGTCATTCCATAACCAAGCAGGGGAGAGCAGCAAAGAATTATTGTGCCTGGAAGAAGCTGAAGCTTTTCTACCAGTGTGATTATATTTTTACCAGGGTTGTATTTTGAATAGAGAATGTGTTCTTTGTATGAAACAGAAAAGCCCTGAGACGTCTCAATTTTTTGAACGGCACAGGGCTTTTGATTAATTATTTCTTCCAATGATTATTTCATATAGTGGTCGAAATAAACTGAAAGAAAGTTGTTTTCCAGTTTATCACTCTTCATGATAGATGCTGTAGCACAGTTCTGATCGTAAGAAACGATTGTGTTTACGTTTACATCATCATCATCAGATGAACCTTCTGTTGTGTACTGAAGAACAACAATATTATTGTTCAAAACTACAGGTTCAGAATATTCGTTAAGTTTAAGAGCGAAAGCTTTAGAAAGGAAGTTCTCGTTCTTGTCGGCATCGTTCATTCCGTCAGCAGAAGTATCAAGTGTATTAAGAATGCTTGTATTTCCAAAGTTGAGAGGGAATGGTTCAATGCTGTTTGTTTTTACAGAAAGCTTTGCTGCAGCTGCATCAAAGTCAGAAGCTTTTGCTTCCTTAATGAATTCGTTTGCCTTAACTGTAAAATAATCTTCGATAACTGTTGCTTCGTAAGCAGAAAGGTAAGTAGTAACAACTCTCTGAAGCTCTTCAGAATCAAAGTCAGGCTTTGTGTAAGCTGCATTGCACTTGAAAATTGAGAAGCCTGCTTTTGTGTTGATTACAGCACTTACACTGCCAACAGAAAGATCTGTGATGGAAGCAAGGTCTTCTTTGTTTTCAAGAAGGTTTTCAATCTGATACTGATATGCGTTTGTAAGCTTTCCGTCAGAAGAAGAGTAGTTCTTATCTGAATACTCAGAAATTGCATCTTCAAAAGTAATTTCATTATTAGCAATGCGTTTTGCAATTGATTCAGCATTTGATTTTTCTTCAACAGTAATTACAGACATGTCATACTTGTTGAACTTGTTAGCGTTCTGGTTAGCATACTTGATTTTTTCTTCAAGAGGGAAATCGCTCTTTGAGAAAAGTGCAACTTTGAAACCGCGCTGTTCTTTGTTCATTTTTGCAATGAAATCTGTTTCAGCTTTTGAATCCTTCAAACCATAGAGTGGTGTAAGATAAAGTCTCTCTTCAGAAGAACCAAAATTGTCTCCAGCGAAACGTTCAGCAATAATCTTGCTTTCAGCTGATTTGTGAAGATCAAGTTTAATATCATCAGAAGCCTGTTTGTAGAGCTTTGATGAATAGTTTCCATTTTCGTCTGAAAAATAAGGAAGAATTTCTCTTGTAATAGCAGACTGTGGAATAATGTAACCAGATTTCTTAACTTCTTCTGTGTAAGCATAATTCATTACAGTAGAAGTAAATGCCTGGTTGAAAATCTGATAGTAAGCAGACTGGTCAAGCTGCTGACCATACATCTGATACATCTGACCATATTGAGCTACGAAATTTGCAAAATCAGAGCCCTGTTCATATTTGATTTCTTTTCCGTTGTATTTTCCAAATGCAGGAACGTCTGCTCCCTGCTGGCGGCTGCTTCTGCCTTCAACTGCCGGAAGAACGACAAAACAGAATGCACAGATCAAAAGAATAATCAATGATCCGAGTGTGTAAACAGTATTTTTTTTCATAATAAAGTTTCCTTTTTTTTATGATATTTGATAAAAATAATTGAAATATTTTACCATATATTTATTGTGAAGTCTAGTTTTATATTTTATGTCATCCCGATTCTGAAATAGTTTCAGCATGACGTTTTCTTTAACGGCTTGTATTCAACTTTCCGTGTGCCTCATAACGTGCCAAAGCTTCTTTAATCAAAAGCTCAACGAGCTCTTCAAACTTTAAGCCGGCAGCATTACACATTTTCGGGAACATGCTTATTGGGGTGAATCCCGGTAATGTATTAATTTCATTAAGATAAACCTGCTTGCTGTTGCGGTCAATAAAGAAATCTACACGTGAAAGACCTGTTGCGTCGAGTACCTTATATGCTGCACAGGCTGTTTTTCTGATTTTTTCGAGATCATTTTCGCTGAGTTCTGCAGGAATAATAAGGTTTGCACCATCCGGATCATTGTACTTAGCATCAAAATCATAAAAATCATGATTTGGTTTAATTTCGCCGGGTATATAAGCGGTTACTTCTTCTACATCACTGTCTGGTGGGAAAGAAACAGAGTTACCTGTAACGCTGCATTCAATTTCACGTGCACCGTCCAGAGATTTTTCTACCAGGACTTTGTCATCCCATGCAAAGGCTTCCATAATTGCAAAGTTGAGTTCCTTGCGGTCTTTTGCCTTTGATGCACCGTTTGAGCTTCCTGCACAGCATGGTTTTACGAACATAGGATAACCCAGTTCTTTTTCTGTTTCTTCAATTACAGAATCATATACAATGCTGTCAAGAACAACAGAACGTTTAATGCAAACGTAAGGAACAACAGGAAGTCCAACGCTTTGCCAGATAAGTTTTGTTTTTTCTTTATCCATTGTGATGGCAGAGGCAAGCGGAGTACAGCCTACATAAGGAATATCAGCCATTTCAAAAAGTCCCTGAATTGTTCCATCTTCTCCGTAGGTTCCGTGAAGGGCAGGGAAGACAAGGTCTATGTCTAAAGGCTTACCGCCTGCAAGAAAGGCATTTTTCTTACCTGCAGGAACAATAGTTACAGCTTTGCTTTCATCTTCTGTAATTGTGAGAACAGCTTTTGTGTCTTTACAGATTCTTTCGTATTCAGAATCAGGCTGAAGATACCATTTTCCGGCCTTTGTAATTCCAATAAGAATTACCTTATGTTCTTTGCTGATTCCACTTGCAATTGCTGCAGCAGAAATCAGACTTACTTCATGTTCGCCAGAACGTCCACCGTATATTACTGCGATTGTCATATTATAACTCCTCGTGTCATCCCGAACTTGTTTCGGGATCTTTTTTATAGATGCTTACCCCTTCGCAGCACAGCTGCTCGGAGACTCGCATAAAATGCTCCACCGGAGCATTTTATCGGCTTTCAGCCGTCGCTCCCTAAGTTCAGCATGACGAAATCTCTTTTAATGCTTTTTTTGCCTCGCTGATTTCATCATAAGGCATAACGTGGTCTTTGTAGATAATACTGTTTTCGTGTGATTTACCAAGTAAAAGAACAATGTCACCTTTTGCAGCCATCTTAAAAGTCTCTCGGATAGCCTGTGGCCTGTCATGAATGATAAAAAGATTTTCTCCCATGACTTTGCCTTCTTTGAGAGCTCCTTCGGCAATCATCTTAAGAAGTTCAACAGGATCTTCTCCACGAGGGTCTTCATCGGCCAGAACAACTACATCGCAGAATTTAGCTGCAATCTGTCCCTGAAGAGGGCGCTTTGTCAGGTCGCGTTCGCCGCCGCTGCCAAATAGTGCAAAAATGCGGCCGTTGCAGCGTTTACGAAGCGGCGGAAAAATTGTTTCAAAACTTGAAGGTGTATGTGCGTAGTCAACAATCAGCTCAAAAGGCTGTCCTTCGTCAATTACCGTCATACGGCCTTTTATCGGTGTGAGATTCGGAATGAGAGCGGCCAGTTCTTCAAAGCTTTTTCCGGTCACACTGCTGACTGCGGTTATTGCTGCCATCAGGTTATATGCATTGAATGCCCCCGGAAGACTTGCTTTTACACTGAAATGACTCTTACCGCGTGGCTGTACCGGATCATAATTTTCAGGATAAATACCATTTTCACCGTCTGCATCAACATCAAAGGTGAGCCCGTAAGTTGCCGAAGCAATATTGCGGGCTGTCATATAGCGAAGGTTCTCCGGAATAGGAGGGAGCGGGGTAGCAGAGCTTCCGCTTTCTGCCGCTGCCTTACCGGCCTTTCCTTCTGTTGTAAAGCCGTAAACATTGTGTTTAGTAGCTTCAATAAAATACTGAGCAGAAGGGTCTTCGAGATTTACAATTCCAATAGAATTAACTTTCTGCTTTTCGCCTGCAATAGTTTTGATATGATTGTGCTTGTCAAGGGCTCGGAAAAGATTTGCCTTGTCGCTTCTGTAGGTTTCAAAGTTCTTGTGGAATTCAAGATGCTCGAGGGTTACATTCATAAATACGCCGCAGTCAAAAAGAATCTCGCCGCAACGGTTGAGTTTTGTAGAAAGGCCATGAGAAGAAGTTTCTACAACAGCATATTTACAGCCGTTTTCCAGCATTTCATTTAAGTGATGCTGAATGATTGGTGCTTCCGGTGTAGTCTGATGCTGAGGATTAGGAAGGGCATCTCCGCCAAAAGAATACTCAACAGTACTTATAAAACCAGCCTTTTCTCCGCAGGCACGAAGCAGCTGCCAGATAAAGCTTACAGTACTTGATTTTCCTTCAGTGCCTGTAACACCGATTACAATAAGACGTTCACTAGGATTATCATAAAAGCGGGCAGAAAGAGGAGCCATGGCATAGCGGGCATCTGCTACATTGATGAGGGCAGGTGCAAATTTTGGAGTCTCGTCAGAAACGGCATTATCAATAGTTCGTTTAATGATAGCCTGCGCAACATCCTGCTTTTGAGAAGAAGTAAGTTCCCCCTGAAAAACAACTGCATTTGCACCGGCAAGAATTGCCTGTTCAATGTAGTTGTTTCCGTCGGTATGAGTTCCCGGCAAGGCAAAAAACAAGGAGCCTGCCTTAACTTCGCGAGAGTCAAAGACCAGGCTCGAAATCTGTATATTATTAATCTCTGATAAATCAGTTATTGTACTTCCGTCAGCTGCAACTACAGTGTTCTTAAAAGCCGGCAGAATCTGTGAAAGTTGTTTTGTCATTCTTCTATTATATATATTTGCGAGCAAATGGAAAAGTGTTATAATATACTTATGTTTGAAGTAAGAGTAACTGCGGACTTTGCAGCCGCACATTTTTTAAGAGATTACAATGGCAAGTGCGAGAATCTGCACGGTCATAACTATAAAGTATACGCTCATGTAAAAGGCCCGGAATTGAATGAGGGCGGTATGCTGATGGATTTTAGCCAGCTGAAGGGAGCGCTGCGTCTGGTCTGCAAACAGTTAGATCATACTAACTTAAACGACCTGCCGGTATTTAATCAGAACCCGAGTGCAGAGCGAATCGCCATGTATATTTATAATGGAATAATTGATTTTCTGAAAAATGAAGGACTGGATTTGTCTTACATAAAAGGTAAGAAAACTCCAGCCCTCTATGCAGTTGATGTTTTTGAAACGGAAACAAGCCGGGCACGATATTGCGTAGACGAATAAAAATGAATAATAATTAGTTCGTCAGTAATTCCTTAATGATTTTTTCAACGAGCCGTGTGGTGAGCGGCTCGTTTTGTGTTTCCATTGTGATTATGAGATTGCGGCCGGCAATAATTCCGTTTTCTGTATAGAGTCGGAGTTTGCCGGCCGCATTATTTGAATAGTCTGAATCATCCATGCGGCCAAAGTGTTCCCAGTAGAACTCGCTACGGTTTACTACATTGAGGCAGAGAAAATCAGGATGAAATGTAACGATGTCTCCTGACGGGCGGCGGAGCTTTAGCGGATATTCGTAGCGAAAGGGAATATTATGGCGAGTAAGAGACTCTGCTATGAGTACTTCAGACTTTGAACGGACTTGGATTCCTCTTGCAGTTGTGTGGATAGCTTTGTCTGGAGTGAAAGGCCGCCCCTGCCAGGTTACGCTGAGCCATTGTTTTGCATATTGTTCCTCTGTCAAGGTAACTGGGGTGACGAGGCGCTGTCGTGCCGGGCACATTTTTGCGTAGAGGTCCCCGAGTTTTGTGGCGGTGGAAGAATTTGCCGTGGGGAGGCGGCCACTACGGCAAAGCTGGCGGAGGCAGCGGGTAATTGCGTGGATTTCGTTTTCTAATAATTTTACAACTTTCAAATCATAGTCTTTTTGTGCCAGTTTTCTTGCAAATTCATCATTTGTTCTTGGAATAAAAACTCCTTTGAAATCTTTTGGTTCAATGTAATGATAATACTGCGGCTTATTCGACGTCTGCGCAATTCGAAGATGCCCTTCGGGAAGTTCCTTTAAGCCTTTTCGTTTCTTTTCAAGAGCTTCCTGCAAGTCAACAAGTCTTTTCTGCAGATATTCTACTGTAAAATCCGGAGATAATAATTCTTTTGCCATTTTATAAGTCTCCTCTTGGCTTTTTTAGCCTCTTATTTAATGGAATTACCTACAGAAAAATAAATAATGTTTGTTTTGTAGGTATATTTCTTTTTTATCTGATAATTCTTTTTTTATTACTGCCTACAGAAATATAAATATGAATAAATCTGTAGGTAATATTTAAGTTTTTCCTTCCAATGTTTTTCCGAAAATACCTACAGAATAGGAGAAAATATCAAAACTGTATGTGTTTTCAGAATATTTCTTGCCTTAGATTTTTCAAAATTACCTACAGAACTGCGATAAATAACAAATCTGTGGGTATTTTTGTTCTTTTGGGGAGCAGATATTTTCTGTGTTTTGCAGCTTACAACTTACAGTAATTTCTAAAAATTTCTATATATAATATTGTCTAAACTTAATGATTTTTGACAAAAATATAGTAATTTTTTTCAAGAATTCGGTAAAACTTCTATGATTTGAATAAAAAAAAGGGGTGACCAATAAGTTTATCTCCTAGTGTCATTCCGAACTTGTTTCGGAATCTATAGATCTAAATGTAGTGTAGATGCTGAAACATAGGGAGCGACACTGCATAGCAGTGTAAAAACAGTCCAGTGGACTGTTTTTAGCGAGTCTCCGAGCAGCTATGCTGCGAAGGTTCAGCATGACAATACTTATTAGACAGCCCCTTTCTGAAGAAACAATTTTTTTTACGAATTACATTCTCATTGGAACGCCCATAGCTTCCAGCTCGTCTTTTATCTGGCCTACAGTGTAAGTGCCGTTGTGAACCATGCTGGCAACAAGAGCTGCGTCGGCTTTTCCTGTTGTGAGGGCATCTGCCAGGTGGGCTGAGGTACCGCCGCCACCGCTTGCAATTACAGGCACCGGAACATTTTCGGAAATCAGCCTTGTGAGTTCAATGTCATAACCATTCTTAGTTCCGTCTGCATCCATTGAGTTCAAAACAATTTCGCCCGCTCCAAGCTCAACACCACGCTTAGCCCATTCAAGAGCGTCGAGGCCTGTGTCTACGCGGCCACCGTTGATTGTTGTTCCAAAGCCGCTAGGTTTTGTAGAGTCACGGCGAACATCCATTCCAAGAACAATAGACTGACTGCCGAAAACTTTTGCGCCTTCAGTAATAAGGCCGGGGTTACGCACAGCCTGGCTGTTCAAAGAAACCTTCTCAGCCCCCGCAAGAATAGTTGAACGGATATCTTCAATAGTTCCGATTCCTCCTCCAACGCAGAAAGGAATGAAAACCTGCTGGGCAACGCGAGAAATCAAATCGAGGATAGGGCCGCGGCCACGGGCAGATGCGATGATGTCATAAAATACCAGTTCGTCTACACCCTGGCGGTAATATTCAGCGGCCATTTCAACCGGGTCGCCGATGTCTATATTATTCTGAAACTTTACACCCTTAGTGGTGCGTCCGTCCTTTACGTCCAGACAAATTATAATTCGTTTTTTAAGCATATATTCTCCAGGTTATAGGTGTCAGGTTCTAGGTTTTAGGGTGGGGGAAGTCTCCCCCTCGCTCGCACTTCGTTGCTCGCTACCCCCTCTAACGGGGGACACCCCCGTAACGCCCCCGTCTATAAATTACAGAAGTTCTCTATTATCTTCAGTCCAGTCACACCACTTTTTTCCGGGTGGAACTGGCAGGCAAAAACATTTCCTTTCTGAATTACAGCCGGAACTTTAATACCATATTCAGCGCTTGCCTTTACTACCGAACGGTCGTTAGGACAAATCACAAAGGAATGAACAAAGTAAACATCAGAATCATTTTTAATTCCGGCAAGGATAGGGCAGTCACCATTTTCAAAAGTAATGTTATTCCAGCCCATATGAGGAACCTTGATTCTATCTTCCTTCATCTTAGGCTCAATCGTATAAAAATGTTTGATTTCGCCTTCTACAAGACCAAGACATTTAGCGTCGCCTTCTTCTGAATGCTCAAAAATAATTTGCGAGCCGACACAGATTCCAAGCAAAGGCTTTCCGGCAGCAGTCTGCTCCCGCACAAATACATCAAAACCGCTTTTTTTCAATTCAGCCATAGCATAGGCATCGTCGCCGTCACCGGGGAACATAAAGCGGTCGCAGTCTTTCAATTCAGAAGGATTTTTAGAACGGATATAAGGAATCTTCAGATAGTCCAGAGCACGCTCCAGACTTGTGATATTTCCAGCATTAAAATCAATAATTCCAACCATGTTTCTGATTATAGAAAAATTTACGAGGATTGGGAACACTGATAATTAAAAAAAATATACCACGGAGTAGAAAATGCCTGACGACAACAAGCCAACTATCGAAAATCCGTTAAAAACCGGGCTGCGACAGCGGGCCGATTTAGGATTATCGAAAAAAAAAGGCTCAAGTGGCGAGACTAGCGAGCCGCCCCCGTTGGCGACAGGCATTTTCTACGGGAGTGGTATATTTTTTTTAGATTTCATTGATTATTAATCAAACGTGAATTTATCGAACTCGGCGATTATTTCTTTTGATGAAGAAAGGAACTCAAAGTAAACAGCGCGCTTACCAATCACACCAGCGGTGAGTGGGGCAGTAGCGGTCTTGTCGCCTTTTTTCATATCAAAGGAAGCAATCACCTTGCCCTGATAGTTGTCTACACGGACATTAACTGTGAGGTCTTCTTTTGCGAGAATGTCGGCAGTTACAGTTTTAGGAGTATTGTTTCCAAACTGCAGATAGCGGAATCCAACTGTAAGTCCGTTTGTGATATCAACAATCGGAGAACTTACATTATTATCCTTTTCGTAAACAGGCTTGATGTATGCTCCGCCTGCGCCGCCGTTGTAGCCGCCCCTTGCTCCGCCGTAAATATGAACCGCATAGCCAGCAGAAATCCACTTGCGGGCATCAAGACCGTTGATGTGGGCACCCTGACTGGTCATTTCAACCGGCTCGCTTGCTACAGGCTCGCCATCCTTATAAGTAATTTTTCCGACAAAAATGCGGCCGGCCTTATCCATTGCAACATCAACCGGCTCAAGCATTGCCTGGCGGGCATACTCATCAGTTCCAATCTGGCGGTGGTAGAAAATGTACCACTGGCCGTTAACTTCCATAAGGCTTCCGTGGTTGTTACCCCAGCGGTAGCTCATCTGATTTTTGCCGTCCGGGCCCGGAAGAATCTCTCCACCGTTAAAGCTGATGTCTCCGCCCATCTTGTATTCTCCAAGCGGGCTGTCTGAATATTTATAAGACAAGAAACCGTTACAGTCTTCATAAACACCATACTGTGGCTGGTGAGTGTAGTAACGCTTAGAATAAATGTAAACATATTTTCCAAAAAGCTTACGAGGAGAAGAGGCTTCGAAGAAAGCATCATTTTCATCTTCCATATTATCTTTTGGAGACCATGGCGCAATACAGTGTTTTACGACATTTTCCCGTAAGGTTTCCTTTTTGATTGTTGCCATGTCTTCGTTGAGCTCGGCACAGTATTGCTTGCAGAAACCCCAGAAGGCGTAAACGCGGCCGTCATCATCAACTAAAATACCTGGGTCAAAGCCAAGCTCTGTTTTTACAGGATTAGTAAAAGGACCTGCCGGATTTTTACTTGTTGCAAGCATGATTCGTGAGCCCTTTGCCTCAGCCGCATACATATAAAAAGTGTCGCCCTTCTGAACAACATCAGGAGCATAGAGAATGCCGCCGTCTGTTGCAGTGTAGCAGACACCGTGACACTTCCAGTTAGTTAAATCATCAACCGGAGCCGACCATACAACCTGGTCAGGGCCGCAGTATTCAGTTTTTACAGTATCGTGTGAACCGTAAAGGTAAACGCGTTTTTCACCCTTGTATTCAAAAACACGAGGTTCCCCATCAGGAACATGCTCCCAAAATGGCATATAGGGATTCGCACCATGGATGTATTCTTTCATTTTTTTCCTTCCTGTTATGCTTTTATGTTAAAGGTTTTATATAGGATAAAGAAGAATGTGGAATATTTCAATATACTTTGGCTGTAAAATCTGATGGGCTTCTGTATTATAAATATTTAACTGCAAATCTGGCGCGAGGGAGTGGGGCGTGGTGCAAAAACACTCTTTTTGTGGCTGCCGCGAAAGCGGCATTATAAAAGTTTCTATGCCACAAAAAGCGTGTAGCGCATTATTGCGCGGTTTTGTACCACGAAGCCGTGACCGGGAGCCATAGTTTTTATATTTTATTTATAATACAGTAGTCCATCAGATTTTTGACATTAAAAGTATTGAAGAATCCAACTTCTTTATCCGATATAAAAACTATGACAGTAAAAGATTATATCCCGTTAATTTTAGGTGTTCTCAAAGATTTTCGCGTAATTGGAACCGTTATTGTCATGATTCTTGTAATTGAATTTGCAAAATTCGTAACAACTTATCGAAAAAAGCCTCCAAAGCCAAAGAATAAAAAAGCTCCAAAAGCAGCTCCTGCACCAAAAGCCGATGAAAAGAAAGACGAAAAATCGGCAGAAGGCGAAGGTGATGCCGGCGCAGAAGAAAAAAAATAAAAAATCTCAAAAATCAAGGTTTAGATTTCCTGAAATCGCAAAACGCGTACCATATTATATATATGGAAATTCAAGAATCAATAAAAGAAGAAATCGAAGAAATATCAGATGATTTTGTAACTCAGACCGCCTGGAAGAATTTCGGCATAAAATATCTTTATCCATGGCAGCGGCTTGTTGTGGCAAATATACTGGAAGCTTATGACTATCATAAAAACTCAGCAGAATATGAAGATGAAGGCGATACTGATGATTCCTTTTGTAAAGGTCGTCAGATTGTATTACTTCCTACAGGGGCTGGAAAGTCACTGTGCTTCCAGATTCCGGCTCTTTTACTGGACGGGCCATCTTTAATAATCTATCCGCTCCTTGCTTTGATGACAGATCAGCAGCGACGAATGGAAGAGGGGAGTTTGCGAAGTGTTACCTTCCGTGGAGGTCAGAGCGAAGAAGAACGTCAGGAAAACTTCCGTAAAATCCGTGAGGGAGCACAGATAATTCTTGCGAATCCGGAAGTGCTTCAAAGTCAAAGCCTTTTGAATCAGTTAAAAGAAGTTGGAATCAAGCATATTGCAATTGATGAAGCTCATTGTGTTTCTGAATGGGGAGACTCTTTTCGTCCGGCTTATCTTGGGCTTGGAAATGTAATCAAGGAGATTAATCCACCTGTGATTACTGCTTTTACAGCAACGGCTTCTCCAGAGGTACTGTCACGTGTAGCTGAGATTTTATTTGACGGTCAGGCCCACGTGGTAAGAAGTGAAAGTGACCGAAAAAATATCATTTATTATGTACGATATGCTGCTGCCAAGAAAAAAGAGGCTTTACTGCTGGCGAAAACTGAACAGAGACCGATGATAATTTTTTGCGGAACCCGTAACAAAGCAGAAGATATGGCACGTGAACTCAATTTATGTTTTGGAGATGGCTTTGCCCGTTTTTATCATGCAGGTTTAGACAAAGCCGAAAAAGATGAAACTGAAAAATGGTTTTACGACAGTACAGACGGAATCCTTTGTGCAACCTGTGCCTATGGAATGGGTGTGGATAAAAAGAATATAAAAACGGTTGTTCATATTGAAGCTTCTGCAACTGCTGAGGCCTATATTCAGGAAGCAGGACGTGGAGGTCGTGACGGTAGTATAGCTAAAGCGATTTTGTTGTGGAGTCCGGAAGATTCGCTTAATTACTCGGTTTTCAAAAAAGGCTCTCGGGAAGCAGCCTTGCGGGAATTTGCTGAAACAGATACCTGCCGCCGTCAGGTTTTGCTGGATGCACTTGGGGCAGAGCAGGCAGTCTGCAGTGGCTGTGATTTGTGTGATGCGCGCAGAAATAAAACTGAAGGTAAAAAACTTCCTAAGTCCGCGCCTTCCGACTGGCTGCAGGCTTACGAAATAATCCGCAAAGCCCGCAATTATTATTCCGAAGAAGACATAGAAACAGAACTATCTGAAAGAATGAATTCCCGTACCCGCCAGCTCCTCGGCTTAAACATCTGGACCCACAAAGACACAGTAGAAGTAGTAAAACAGTTGAAAGATTCCGGAAGAATTGAACTAGATAATTTTTTATGGAAAGGCAGATTGCGAATCAGAAAGAATAAAAAAAGAGTGAAGTGAAAAAAATAATTAACGAAATCCTAAAAAATCTAACGGGCTTCCGCTGCACCGATCGCAAAACTGCGGGCGAGCTGGTTTTGACTGGAAATTAATACAAAACATTCCTACGGAGTGAAAAATGGCCTTTGACAACATCATCCCCGTTGGCAAAGGTCATTTTTCACGGGAGTGGGAATGTTTTGTATTCTACACGGCTAAGCGCCAAATACCCCTCGATGCAGTTTTGCATCGGTTCCGCTCACGCCCGTTAGATTTTTTAAGTTTTTCAGTCCATAATTGTGATTTCAACACGTCTGTTTTTTATTCTTCCTGCTTCCGTCTCATTGCTGGCTACCGGCTCTGTGGCTCCCTTTCCCTGTGTAAACACATGATACTGATCGCGTATTCCCAGTTCTACAAGGTAAGAAGCAACTGCTTCTGCCCGGTCTTCGCTGAGTTCTTGCTGAGATTGTACTGTTCCCCGCTGTGCGCAGTGGCCGGTAATCAAAAGATCATTTGTGAACTCTTTGAGAATCTCACCAAGCTTTTTAATCTTTTTCTTTTCTGAAGGAAGCAAAATATCAGAATCCGGTTCAAACTGAATTGCATCAAGACTGATTGTAAGTCCCTTAACTCCCTGTTTTACAGAAATGTTATCGAGCTTGTATTTTTCAACTTTTTTCTGAAGTTTTTTAAGATTGTCCTTGTCGTTGACAGATTTATATTCTGTTACTTCCCCATGAGCTGTACCACGGAATGCAAAGGTATTGTTAAAGGTATCGTATAGATAAATTACAAACTCTTCAATGTAGTGATCCAGGTCTCCCAGTTCGTTATCCCACCAGATTTTCTGAACAGCCTGTCCCTGGGCACCTGCATAGGTACAGTCGCTGGCGGTTCCATACATATAACTGTCATACCAGTCCTGGCCGAGATTGCCATTATCTCCGGCTTCGCCTGCATCCTGAAAGAATTTATATTCAACTTCAATTATACATAACTTTTTTCCATTGATTTCTTCATCTCCGGTATAAGTGTAAGTTGCTTTAAATGGAATTTCGATTGCTCCTTCCATATTAAAAAGTTCGCGGCAATCATGAACTTCAAGTCCTTCACAGGTCCAGGAATCTCCAATCTTTACCGCTTCCTTGCTGAAAGACGGAACGCTGCGAACTGTCGGCAGAAAGGCATTATCTGAGTCATGCAGATAACCATTTTTATCGCGATAAATTTTTACAGAATCTTCTTCACCCCAGGAAAGAGTTCTGCCTGTTGAATTGATAAAGTTGTTCTGAGTTGTCATGTAATGAGTACTTAAAAGGGCAGTGCCGTCTTTTTCTACAGCTTCAACAGTTGTTGAGGTTCGGTTTATAAACTGAGTTCTGTTATTTAATCTGCCATTGATGTAGGCTTCTTCTTCTACGGTAGCAACATGAGAAACTGCATCTCCTTTTTTATGCCGGAATTGAAAGAGAATACCGTCCTCGGCAAAGATAAGAGTGGAAAAAAGGGTGAAAACTGAGAATGCAATTATCGATTTTCTGAACTCAATTATCATAAAAAGTATTCCTCCTGAAACATACTCTTTAATATATCGGCAAATTCATTGTATATTGTAAAAATGATTACAGAGATTTTAAGTTACATAAAAAATACAGCTGCGGCAGTGCCTGTGCCAGCTGCAATACTTATTGCGATTCTCATTCTTTTTTTTATTATTCAGACAATCAGACTCCATCGCGATCATTCCTCCCTGCGCCACGATGCAATCAAGCGTTCGCGCTCAGTAATTGGCGGCCAGCTTGCTGAACAGGTTGCTCCTTTCTTACCTGGTTTTCCATGCCATCCCGGAGATGCCCGTTTTATAGGAAAGCCGGTTGATTTCATAGCATTTCCCGGCCTCACAGAAGACAATGAGGTTCATGAAGTTCTTTTGATAGAGGTAAAAACCGGAAAATCAAACCTGAGCGGCCGCGAACGGGAAATAAAACGGGCTGTTGCCGAAGGCCGTGTAAGGTATGTTGAGTATAGGGTAGAATAGATCCCGAAACGAGTTCGGGATGACGGTGTATCTTCGAGATGTCGGTGTATCTTCGGGATTTCGGTGTTTCTATGGGATGACGGTGTTTCTTAGGGATTTCGGAAATGCCTAATTCTTCAAAAGTGCATTTACATCACCTGCAAGATATGCATCGCAAAGGTGATATGGCATAGGCTTTCCTCGTAAAAAGCCCTGAACAAAGTTACAGCGGAACTGATTAAGCATATCCAGCTGTTCATTGTTTTCAACTCCTTCTGCAATTGTCTCAAGGCCCATTTTTTCTACCATATCGATAATAGAACGTGTAATAGTTGCCTGAACACCATCTGCTGAAGTGATATCATTAATAAATGCTTTATCAATTTTAAGAGTATTCAAAGGAAGCATCTGAAGATAGCTCAAAGAAGAATAGCCTGTACCAAAGTCATCGAGAGAAACGCGAAGTCCCATAGCTTTTATCTTACGAAGCTTATCAATTGCATCTCCCATGTTATTAATCATTACACCTTCAGTGATTTCAACTTCAAGAAGGCTCGGATCAACTTTGAAAGTTTCAATCATATCAGCAAGTTCTTCAACAAAGCCGTCACTAAGCAGCTGAATTGGTGAAACATTTACAGAAATAATTCCGTTAAAATTATATTTTGCCTGCCAGGTTTTTAGTGTGTTAATTGCGGTGTACAAAACCCATCTTCCAATTGGAATAATAAGGCCTGTTTCTTCTGCCAGAGGAATGAAAGCAGAAGGAGAAATGCTTCCTAGTTCTTCATCATCCCATCTGATAAGTGCTTCAAAGCCTCGGAGCTTACCAGTCTGAATATCAAACTGCGGCTGATAATACTGCGTAAAACTGCTTTCGAGAAGGGCAGCGTTCATTCTTGTCTGAATTGTCAGGTGCTGGATGAAAACTCTCTGCATTTCAGGTTCAAAGTATATGAAACTGTTCTTTCCATTTTTCTTTGCATAATGCACAGCCATATCTGCAAAACGGATTAATTCATCTTTTTGTTCTGTATTTGTAGGGAAGATAGAAATACCACCAGAAACTGAAATCTGCTTCAACTGGAAGGCATCAAAAATACAATCTATAAAATTTACAAGTGAATCATTTGATTCAAAGTTTGTAATAATTACTGCAAATTCATCATCACCATAGCGGAAAATCTGAATATATTCTCTCTGGAACTGTTTTAAAACATCAGCAACATCAAGAATTATCTTATCTCCGGCCTGACTTCCCAAAGAATCATTAATATTCTGCAGGTTATCAATATCAATAACAAGAAGGGCTGCGTAGTATTTTTTAAATCTTGCTGTTTCAAGAGTAATGGCAAAAGCATCTGCAAAGCCTGTACGGTTTGAAAAGCCTGTCATCGGGTCTGTAATGAGGGTCTTTTTTAGTTTTCTGTAATATTCGCGTTCAGAAGTAATGTTTATAAAAGTGATAATTATGTACTTTTCCTCCGGCAGCCATTTCATTTCAATTTTGTACCAGGCTTGAGTTGAAGGAGAAAAGTATTTTACATCTTCATAAAAACGGCCTGCTATGGCATCGAGTGCCATCTTAAACCAGGGAATGTCAGAAGTAATGTTCATGGAAAAGTCAGACCATTTAGGCTTGTTCTGAATTACAAAGCCAGCTACCTTTTTAACTTCTTCATTTGTATAGATTATATCAAAATCTGTAATTTTTCCGGATTTGTCTTTTATTGGAGTTGCTGCTACGACTGGCGCAGCTATATTATCGAGTATGGAAGAAATGTTTACGCTCATTTTCAACCTGCTATAACAATTTTTTAATTTCCCCTCTCGGTATTATTATAGTAAGGCTAAAATGAGCATAAGTCAAATAATTTTTAGTCGGCTGTGAATCTAATGGTTTCCCATTTTTCATTAAATTTTTCGAGGTCTTCACCTACATCAAGTTTAAGTTCTCCGCCTGCCATTTCCTCTGCCTTGTACATAGGAACTGTAGTTCGGAGTTTTTCAGCTTCAGGGTTTACATAACCTGGGAAGCGGAATTCATCAAGGAAGAGAGCATAAATTTCTGGTCTGTGAATGAAGTTGATGAACTCATTTGCTCTGTCGTAGTGTTTTGCACCCTTAAGAATAACCATAGAGTCGAGATACTGAGGACCACCTTCTTTTGGAATAAAGAAGTCAATCATATCTTCCTGCTTATCCTCTGGAATTTCACCAAATACAACTTCGGCATAACCCTGGCAAACCCAGAAGTCTCCTGCAGCAAAAGACTTACCAAAGCCTTCTGCATCAAACTTTACAAGGTTAGGTTTCCATTCATTGTTTATGAGGTCTGTAGCAGCCTGAAGTTTTGCATCATCAACAGTGTTTACAGAAAGTCCCTGGTAAGCAAGAGCATCACCAATAACTTCACGCATATCATCCATCATAGACATATGGCCCTTAAGGTCTGTGCGGGCAAAGATGTTCCATGATTTTTCGTAATTAGAAACCTTCTGCTTGTTTACGGCAATACCAGCCATACCAAGATAGTAAGGAACCTGCCATTCCATTTCAGGGTCAAAAGTCATAAGCTTTTTGCAGTCAAGGTTGATGTATTTCTTGTTTGTGAACTTTGACTGATCGATCTTCTCCAACATCTTCTGATTAATCATTATAGAAGTGTAGTCCTGAGAAGGGAAGGTGATGTCGTATCCCTTTGCTCCAGCTTTGAGCTTTGCGTACATAACTTCGTTTGAATCAAAAGTATCAACCTTTACAGTACAGTTGAACTCTTTTTCAAAAGCACGAAGAACTGAATCTGGAGTGTAGTATGTCCAGTTGTAGAGGTAAAGTGTTCCGTCGTCTTTTTCTTCTCCACATGAAGTGAAGAAGAATGTTGCAGCAACGAGTGTCATAATTGCAAGTGCAATCTTTTTCATAAAATTAAATCTCCTATAATAGTGGTTTCGATACGACACTACGTGTCTACTCAACCACCGGTGGTTGAGTGCCGCGAAGCGGCTTATCGAAACCACATGTATTAGTGTCCTGCAGCAAAGCCTTTGAGTCCCTTACGGCAGATAAAGGCAATTGAGCAGGTAAAAATAATCATAATAACTGAAAGTGAGTTTATTACCGGTGAAACGCCGAAGCGGATCATGGAATAAACATAAAGCGGAAGAGTAGTAGAACCCGGACCAGAAACAAAGAAGGTGATTACAAAGTCTTCGAGAGACATTGTAACTGCCATCAAAAAGCCCGAAAGAATGCCGGGCATAATTGCAGGAACTACAACCTTAAACATTGTCTGTCTTTCTGTTGCACCAAGGTCGTGCGCCGCTTCAACAATCGAAAAATCAAATTCATCGAGGCGGGCGTTCACCATCAAAAATACGAAAGGTAAACAAAAGGTCGTGTGGGCTGCAAATACGGTAAAAAGTCCCAGAGGCAGATGAATGCCACTGAAGAAAATTACCATGGAAATACCGATAATAACCTCAGGCAAAACCATAGGAAGGTAGGTAAGAGTCTGAATAAACTTCTTGCCCCGGAATTTATACCAGTTTACGCCGATAGAAGCCATGGTTCCAAGCACGGTAGAAACTGCTGCAGAAGAAAAAGCTACAAGAATACTGTTCAACAGAGCCTGCCATAAAGCGTTTGAGTTTAAGAATAATTCTTTATACCAGGTAAGGCTTGGTTTTGTAAATTCTGCACCCTTGCTTTCGTTGAAAGAATAAACAATGATTACAAAAAGGGGCAGGAAGAGGAATATTATTGTGAGCCAGAGCACCATCTTTGAAAATGAAAACTGTGGACCGCGGCGCTTCCAGGCACGTTTTGCGTGGCGGGCGTTTTCTGAGTGCGGTTTATTTTTTTGTGTGATAGCATCGTGGAAGAGTACAAAAAGATTTCTAGCCATTACTGCACACCTCCCACATAGTTATCTTCTTTTGTGTTCTTCTTTTTGAGCTGAGCATCTTTACTATTTGTGCGGGTAATCATCATAATTCCGATTACAGAAATCAAAGTAATTACCATAGAGAAGGCTGCGGCTAAAGGCCAGTTACGGGTCTTCTGAACCTGATCAACGATGATGTTTCCCAGCATGTAAGAATCCTTACCGCCGACCAGTAAAGGCACTGTATAAGCACCGAAAATCGGAATAAAAGTAAAAATCAAAGCAGAAATAATACCGCTGCGAATGCCTGGAATCAAAACCTTGAACATAGACTGTGGCTTTGTAGCTCCAAGGTCGCGGGCTGCTTCCAGAAGAGAAAAATCAAAGCGGTCAACGGCTGTAAAAATCGGGAGAATCGCATACGGAATGTACATGTAAACACTTACAAGAATTACTGCCTTAGTATTGTAAAGCAGAGGCAGGTAATCCTTTATGATATGCAGCTTGAGCAAAATCTGATTCAAAATACCATCGTTATTCATAATACTCATCCAGGCAAAAATACGGATAAGAGAGTTTGTCCAGAAAGGTATGATTACCAGAAAGAGGAAGAGAGTCTGATGACGGCTGCGGGCCATAGCATAAGCACTTGGAATCGAAACTAAGATTGTTATTATAGTAGAAATAATTGTGATTTTTAGGGTTCTCAGTACAATCAGGCCATATTCTGGCTTGCACATCTGCTTATAAGCTTTGAGAGAGAATTTCCAGTCAACGCCGCCGTAAGTTCCTTTTTTCAAAAAACTGTAAACAAAGATGATTACAAGAGGCGCAACAAAGAAGATTATAAACCAGAGTCCCATAGGCCAGCCGTAGAAGAGACCTACACGGGAATCGCGGATTTCTTTAGATAGTTGTTTTTTATTCATATAACTAATACCTGAAGTCTAAAAAAAGCTATTAGCTATTAGCTTTTAGCTAACAGCTATTTCTCAATGTCCTCAACAATATAGGCATCTTCAGCAGACCAGGATACATAAACCTTATCCTTCCACTGAATTACAGGCCCATCATCCATATAGTCAGTATGCTGCTTGAAAACCTTAATGATTTTGCCGGTTTCAAGTTTTACATAGAACTTTGACTGGAAGCCAGAATAAATAGGCTCTTCAACAACACCACTGAATACATTGATATCTGTTCGACCGCCTGTAGAAGGTGGTTCAAGTGTAATGCGGATTTTTTCAGGACGAATAGTGAAAGCAACCTTCTGTCCTTTGTCTGTGTGCTCGTAGTCTGTTACCTGCATATAGCGGTCAAGGGCAGCTTCTGCCTCTGTATCTGTTGCAAGTGGAGCCTGCTTTCCAAGCTCAGGAACACTCAGGGTAGCCATAAAATCATCGTTACCGTTTGCATCCTTGTGAGGAACGCAGTCTACAACTTCAGCATCAAAAAGATTTGTTTCGCCGATAAACTGGGCAACAAACTGAGTAGCAGGGCTTTCGTAAATTTCGTAAGGAGTGCCAATCTGAAGTACATGACCGGCATTCATAACTGCAATGCGGTCTGAAACAGAAAGAGCCTCACTCTGGTCATGAGTTACGTAAATGAAGGTAATACCAATCTGGTCGTGAAGGCGATCCAGGTCAATCAAAAGATTGGCGCGGAGCTTTGCATCCAGGGCAGAAAGCGGTTCATCAAGCAAAAGAACTTTAGGTTCATTGATAAGGGCGCGGGCAATCGCTACACGCTGCTTCTGACCTCCAGAGAGTTGATTAGGCTTTTTGTCGATGTGCTGGTCGAGCTGAACAAGATGAACGTATTCGCGTACTTTCTTGTCAATTTCATCTTTAGAGAGTTTTTTCAGACGCAATGAGAATGCAACATTTTCATATACAGTCATGTGGGGAAAAAGTGCGTATGTCTGAAAAACCGTATTTGATTCACGCTTATCTGGCGGAAGCGGAATTACGTTCTTGTCATCAAAAAGAACTACTCCATCATCCGGAGATTCAAAACCTGCAATAATGCGGAGAAGGGTAGTTTTTCCGCAGCCAGAAGGACCAAGAAGAGAAAAGAACTCTCCCGGCTTAATAGTAAAGTTGATGTCATCCAAGGCAACAAAGTCGCCGAATCTTTTGGATACATGATCAATGGTAACCTGACTTCCTTTCACTCAAGTAACCTCAATCTAATTATGATTGTCCATCCGGACATCCTGCAAACGCAGGGCTTAACATCAATTCAAAAACTTAGCAAGCCTGGGTCGTTTTCTCAATTTATAATGTCTAAACGATAAAATGCAATATATATTTGATTATGTCAATAAGAATTTTTATATTATTTTTTTTGTTGCAAGGTTTTGTGAATTAGATTATTCTATATATATGATTTCAATAATTCTTGGATTAATATTTATAGCATTTACAGTTTTTGCAGTTCTTCCTGCAGGTCCTTTGGCCTGGGGATCAGAAGTAATCTCATTCCTTAAGGGGGGAGCTCCTGTTCTCGCTGCCTTAATAGGATTGATTTGTCTTTTTATTGGTGCTGCCGATATCAAAGATAAAAAAGAAGCAAAAAAAGAAGATGCTGCTAAAAACGACGCTCAGTAGCATTGACACAAACCTCTGAAATCTGATAACATACTTTACCCGTTATTGGATTTTTGACTGCTCATCTTAAATCCAAGGCAGTTTTGGGGTTAGATGCAAAAACTTCAGAACCGCAGATAAACTTTAATTTTTTATAGTAAGGTATATCATGGAAACTATTTTTGTAAAAGAATACGACCAGCCACGCAAATGGTATGTTATCGACGCTGCTGGTAAACCTCTTGGACGTGTTGCTGCAAAGGCTGCTTATATTGCACGCGGAAAGAACAAAGCAACTTACACAAAGAATCAGCTTATGGGTGATTATGTTGTAATCATTAATGCAGAAAAAGCAGTTGTAACTGGTGGAAAAGAGCAGAAGAAGATTTATTATCACCACACAGGTTTTGTTGGTGGTCTTCGTGCTCACACATATGAAAAGCTTTTGGAAAAACATCCTACAGATCCTATGTCAATTGCTGTTGCTGGTATGCTTCCACATGGAAGACTTGGCCGCAAGATGATGGACAATGTTAAGATTTATGCTGGTGCTGAGCATCCACATGCTGCACAGAATCCACAGCCAGTTGAGCTGTAATACGGGGGATAGAAAATGGTAAAGAATATTGCTATTGGTACAGGAAGAAGAAAAACAGCTGTAGCCCGAGTATTTGTTCGCGATGGCTCAGGAAAAATCGTTGTTAATGGTAAAGATGTAAAAGAATACTTTGCAACTGCAGAGCAGATTCAGGTTGTTCAGCAGCCTCTTCTCGTAACTTCTATGGGTTCAAAGTATGACGTTCTTATCAACGTTCAGGGTGGCGGTATGAACGGTCAGGCAGCTGCTTGCTTGCATGGCATTTCACGCGCTCTCGTTCAGATTGATCCAGATGCTCGTACATCTCTCAAAGCTAACGGATACCTCACACGCGATTCTCGTATGGTTGAGCGTAAGAAGTACGGACAGAAGGGTGCTCGCCGCCGCTTCCAGTTCTCAAAGCGTTAGTCGACGAACTCTACAAGAGTTTTTACAAAACACGGTCGTTTGGCCGTGTTTTTTTATTTTAAACAAAGAGATCTTATGTTCGTCCTCTCCCGTGAAAAAACACACCTGCCAACGGGGGCGGCTCGCTAGTCTCGCCGCTGAGCCATTCTTTCGATAATCCTAAAACGGCCCGCTGTCGCAGCCCGTTTTTTAACGGATTTTCGATTTTAGGCTTGTTGTCATGGAGTATTTTCCACTCCATATCCAACCTTAAATCTATTGACCTCTTATAAAAAAACACACACAATAATCGTATGACTGTAAAAACTCTTGTAGAATCGTCTTATAGTGGGATGTTTAAATTAACGCCAGAGGAAGGCTCTGCTTTTTTTGTACGTAAGGAATATCTGCCGGAAGGGCTTTTTGAGCGGATTAATGTTGGTCTTGAGTTTGATGATGAGGAAACTGATTTTTTGCTGGATGCAGGGCTTACTTGTGCTGTGGAACTTAAGGCTGTGGGATATCTGGCTCGGGCGGAACAGAGTCGCTTTGGGCTTACACGAAAATTAATTGAAAAAAAATATGATAAAAAATATGTGGAAGCGGCGCTGACTTATCTTGAATGGCGGGGATATTTGAGCGATCTCCGTTTTGCAACTGCCTGGCTTAATACCCGCAAAATCAATCATTTTGAAGGAAGAAGCAGACTCGCGGCGGAGCTGGCGGCGCGGGGGATTGCGCGGGATGTTGCGGGCAAAGCCCTTGATGAGTTTTTTACTGAAAATGATGAAGATGAGCTTTGCCGCAAGGCTTATGAAAAATTATCGAAAAGTAAAGCAGATGAAAAACTCATCGCAGCCCTTCTACGTAGCGGTTTTTCTATGAAACAAATAAAGTCGATAATCTCATAAGTATTGTCACACGGATTCGATTTTGCTAACTCAAAATCAATTATAAAATCAAACAGAAACGCCGTTAGGCGTTTCGAATCCGTGTGACAATCTATATTAGATTTCTTCTATATAAATCAACTGTCCCTGGAAATCTCCCCAGTCGCGGCGAACCGGAATTCCCGCTTTTGCAATTGTGAGGCCTGTCACTTCCATAGACTGGAATTTTGACTGGTCTTCATCCGGCCAGGTAACCTTGTATTTTGCTTCTGCCTTTAATCCGCTGATTTTTATAAAGCGGGTTTTGTAATTCGGGTGATTGAGAACCTGAATGAATGTAACAAGTGCCTTTGATTTATCTTTTGCAATGCTTGCCCAGCAGTCATATTCATTATTTTCACTGTAGCTGGCAATGCGGTTGTAGTCGCCGTTTCTTACAAGGTCTCCAAACTTTTGATAAAGAGTAATCTGCCCTGGAATCATTGCACGTTCTTCCGGCGGCAGTTTTGTAATATCAAGCTCGTAGCCAAAGGTTCCGCTGAGGGCAACGTAGCCTCGGGTTTTGAATGGAGTGACGCGGCCACAGGCGTGGTTAGGGCAGACAGAAACATGTGCTCCCATTGTAGAAAGAGGGTAAACAAGGGATGTTCCTTCCTGGATGGAAAGTCGTTCGATTGCATCAGTATCGTCAGAACACCAGATTTGCGGGCTGTAAAAGAACATGCCAGGGTCGAAGCGCGCTCCTCCGCCGGAACAGTTTTCTAGCAGCAGATTCGGGAACTCGGAGATTAAGCGTTCCTGCAGGCGGTAAAGGGCAAGCACGTAGCGGTGGTAAAATTCGCCGGTCTGGTCTGCCGGTAGAGTGGCCGAGCCTATATCAGTTAGCTGGCGGTTCATATCCCACTTTACATATTCAATATTTGCGCTGCGGAGGATTTTTGCAACGCTTTCGTATGTGTAGTCTTCTACTTCTTTACGGGTGATGTCAAGTACAAGCTGCTGTCGGCTGAGTCCTGGTTCACGTCCTGGAATCTGAATTGCCCAGTCGGGATGTGCTCGATACAAATCAGAATCAGGTGAAATCATTTCAGGCTCAAACCAGATTCCGAATTTCATTCCAAGCTTGTTTACTTCATCAACCAAATGCTTGAGTCCGCCCTTAATTTTATTTTCATTCACAGTCCAGTCACCGAGCGAACTGTCATCAAAAGATCGGTGGCCAAACCAGCCGTCGTCCATTACAAGCATTTCTATTCCGTCTTTCGAAGCTTCGCGTGCAATATCAATCAGTTTATCTGTATCAAAATTAAAATAGGTAGCTTCCCAGTTGTTAATGAGAACTGGTCTTGGAGTTTTTTTATAAGGCGAGCGGATTAAATGCTCCCGGTACAAATCATGGAAGGTGTGACTCATTCCATTTAAACCAGAATCAGAATAAACGAGCACAGCCTGAGGTGTGTCAAAACTTTCTTTAGGATTCAGTTTCCAGCAAAAGTTCTCCGGATTGATTCCCATAACTATGCGAAGGTTGTTAAATTGATTTTTCTGAACATCTGCAATAAAGTTTCCGCTGTAAATAAAGTTCATGCCGTAAACACGGCCTGTGTCATAAGAGGCATTGTGATCGAGCAGGGTAATAAAGGGGTGCTCCTGATGACTTGTTTCTCCGCGGTTCGAGCATACTCCCTGTTTTCCCATGTGAATAGGGTGGCGGTCTATGTGGCGTTCCCGTGCCCAAGATCCATGCAGCGAAATCATGTCAAAATTGTCATCATCCATATCGAGGGCAAAAGAAAGGGCTTTTTTGATGTAGAGGGGCTTTGTACCGTTATTTTTGATTCTTACAGAACGTATGATGGCATCCAGTTTTTCAAAAACAGTATATATAATAGATACTTCTGCATTTAAAACATCATCAGTTGCAGTAAGTTCAAGAACAGAAGAGTCTTTTTCATTTCCAAAAACAGCAGGTAAGCCTGTAAGAGGCTTTGTTCCGCCAGAAATCTTATGATTTTTATATTTCAGTTCAATTCCATTGTGTCCTTCTGAATCACAGACAGCCAGAGCAGCTTCGCGGAAATCTCCAAGTCCATCTGTCGGCAGTTCCTGTGGAAAGAAGTCCATAAAAGAACCTTTTTCTCGGAAAATCTTACTATCAGAAAATCCGTATTCCTTATTTCGTGTAAGATAAGAAAGATCATCTTTTCCAATTTTACTTCCATAATATGAATGGCCGATATAGCCCCGTTCATTTATAAATATACAATAAGTAGAATTTGGGGTTTCCAGTCGAAATGAATTTGTTTTTGAATCAAAAGAAATCATAAAAGCCTCTTTGTTATTTTTGATATGCAAATTGTATAAGTAAGATTAGGTAAAAGCAATAAGGGAAGATTACTTAAAAAAAACACACCTTTACGAAAAATCTCTGTTGACTTCTAACGCCGATGTGATACAATAGTTTTAATAATATAACCCTTAAGGAGGCCACATAAAATGGCAAAGGTAGAACTTAAAGGTATTGGTAAGGTTTACGATGGCGGTGTTCGTGCTGTAAACAATGCTAATATCACTATTGAAGACAAGGAATTCTGCGTATTCGTAGGACCTTCTGGATGCGGTAAGTCAACAACTCTCCGTATGATCGCTGGTTTGGAAGATATTACTGAAGGTAAGCTCTTCATTGATGGCGTTGAAATGAACGACGTTCCTCCAAAGGATCGTGATATCGCCATGGTATTCCAGAACTACGCTCTTTATCCACATATGACTGTTTATGATAACATGGCATTCGGATTGAAGATTCGTAAGATGGACAAGGCTGAAATCGACCGCCGTGTTCGCGATGCTGCAAAACAGCTTGACCTTACTCAGTATCTCGATCGTAAGCCAAAGGCCCTCTCTGGTGGACAGAGACAGCGTGTTGCTGTAGGTCGTGCTATCGTTCGTAACCCTAAGGTATTCTTGTTCGATGAACCTCTTTCTAACCTCGATGCTAAGCTTCGTGTAACAATGCGTTCTGAATTGGCTGCTCTTCACAACAGACTTCAGGCTACTATGATCTACGTAACACACGACCAGATTGAAGCTATGACACTTGGTACAAAGATTGTTGTAATGAAGGACGGAGTTATCCAGCAGATTGGTGCTCCACTTTACCTCTACAACAACCCAATCAACAAGTTCGTTGCAGGCTTCATTGGTACACCTCCAATGAACTTCCTCACTGTAAAGGTTCTTGAGAAGAACGGAAAAATCGTTTGTGATGAAGGTTCTTTCGAAATCAACCCTACAGACGAGCAGGCTAAGAGCTTGAAAGACTATGTTGGTAAGGAAGTATCTTTCGGTATTCGTCCTGAAGACCTCACATACGTTGACAAGCCAGCTGCAAAAGATGATATGCAGATGAAGATTACTAACAAGGAACCACTTGGTGCTGAAACACACCTTTACCTTGTTTCTAACAAAGGTCAGTCTATCATCGCTAAGACAACTGCAAATGCTGAATTCCGTCTTGGTGACTCAGTAAACGTTGTTCCTAACATGGAAAAAGCAAAGTTCTTCTCTCTTGATGAAGGTGAGTTGAACATTTGTGACACTATCGAAAAGAAGTGGTAGTTTAAGCCACTGCGGTGGTTGAGCTTGTCGAAACCACCAGTGAAAAGACCGTCCGTTTTCGGGCGGTCTTTTTTTTATCCCAATTTTCTGATACTATATCCTCATGAATAAGCTTTCTGTTGTTTTGTATAAGAACCAGCCTGCGGTGGTGAATGACCGCGACGGCGATAAATATATAATCAAATTTTGTAGTCAGCCTGCAACTCCCAGTGGTAAAAAGGCAGTTTACGGCGAGCAGAAGGTTCGTGAAAAGGATGTTGTTCTTTTACATGAAGGTCCCTGTTCGTCGCTGGAGGCTGTGCTTACCTGTGATTGTGGTGGGGCAGAGAGCTTTAATGCAAAGCTGCTCGAAGCTTATGAACTTTTGATGTCTGATGAAACGACAGCTAATGAGGCAGTTTCTCTTTCCGATCTTGCTGAATATTCTTTAGGCTCTTTTAAGGCTGACCAGGTCTGGGCTTTGTATTCTTCCGCTAGCAGTAATCTTCATTTTCAGCTTTGTCAGGACGCTTTGAAAAACGGGGAAGTTTGCTTTACTCTCAGAAGTGCAGAAGAAATTGAAGCCCTCAATAAAAAACAGTACGAAAAAGAGCATGAGGCAGAAATAAGGGCTGCCTTTATTACCCGTCTTAAGGCTCGAAAACTTGATTTGCCGGATGATGCAAAATTTATGGGTGAGGTGGAAGCCTTTGCTTTGTGTAAAACAGACAAGTGCCGGGTGCTTGCTGATGCAGGAGTACCGCAAACAATCGAAGCTGCTCATCGTCTTTTGATTGATACCGGAATCTGGGATTTTACAAAGAATCCTTATCCGACACGTTTTGGATTCAGTTTTGATTCTGCTAAGGATCAGCTTGGCGCAATGCCGGAAGAAGATAGATATGATGTTCCGGGCATAGCTTATGCGATAGACAGCGAGCATTCTGCAGACCCTGATGATGCTGTTGCTTTTGACGGCGAGTATCTTTGGGTGCACATTGCAGACCCGGCTTCTTCAGTTGAACCAGGTTCTAAAATTGATATTGCAGCGCGAGACCGCGGAACTACTTTGTATATTCCTGAGGGAACTTCTCGAATGCTTTGTGAAAGCTGCCTGGAAGATTATGCACTGGGGTTGAAAGAAGACAGTCATGCGCTTTCTTTCAGAATCAAACTTGATGATGAGAGTCAGATTGAGGAGTGTCAGGTTTTTAAAACTAATGTGAAGGTAAAGCGTCTCACATATAAATATGCCGAAGAGCATAAAGAAGACGCAGAATTAAAGCCGCTTTTTGAAATTGCTCGTAAAAACCGCCAGCGCCGTGAAAAAAACGGAGCTATCACAATTCAGATGCCTGAAGTAAATATTTCTGTTGATAAAGAAACTAAGAAAGTTACTATTGAACCTGAGGACCGTCTTGAATCAAATGAAATGATTGCGGAACTGATGATTCTTGCCGGGGAGGGTGCTGCCCGCTTTGCTTTTAAAAATCAGATTCCTTTTATGTTTATAAGCCAGGAAGCACCTGATTTTCCAGATAGTCTTCCGGAGGGCTGGGCTGGTCAGTTTGCCCGCATTAAGTGCATGAGAAAACGTTCTGTTGGAATAACGCCTGCTCCTCATGCGGGTCTTGGCGTTTCCTTTTACAGTCAGGTAACTTCGCCCCTGCGTCGTTATGGTGATTTGATTTCTCATGAACAGCTTCGCGCCTTTATTGACGACCGCCACCTTATTGCAAAAGATGATATGCTTGAGCGGGTTGCCGCCGGAGATGCCGCTTCAATTGCTGCAAAAAAAGCCAGCCGCCAGAGTGATACTCACTGGAAGCTTGTTTATCTTTTACAGAATCCCGATAGCGAATATGAAGCCTTCTGTATTGACCGCCGTGGAAACGATGCACTCTTTTTGATTCCATCTCTTGATATGCAGGCTACCTTGCACAACTGCAGTGACGTAAATCTTAATGATGCTGCCGTTCTCAAAATGTCCAAGGTTGATATTCCGGAACAGAAGGTAGATTTCAGCAGAATTCGGTAAACATTGTGGTTTCGATACACCCGCTGCGCGGGCACTCAACCACCGTGGTACACTGATTACGGTGGTTGAGTAGACCGAAGGCCGTATCGAAACCACCGCAGACTTCAGTAACCAAAGTTACTCTCAAATATAACAAAAGTTACCCTCAAAGTAACCAATGTCACTCTTGTGTTCACTGAGTTCTGAGCCTATATTAGACTTGTGAGCGGCTGCCTGTCGGGTGGCCTTACTCAGGAGATGATAATGAACTTCAAAAAGAAAATTGACATTAGAGTTGCTCTTGCAAAAATTGCTTTTATTCTTACAGTGACAACTTTTGTAACCATAATTCTTTCATTCATTTGCGATAAGCTATCGCCTTTCTCAAATCTAATTACAGCTTTAATTCCCTTGGATTTACTTTTAAAACCAAAAATCTGCCTTTTTAATTCATATCTTTTCTTAAACTATAAAGGAAAAGAGCCAAGCTCAACTACAGATATTCCAATCAAACCGCAGGACATAGAGTGTTACAATTTAAACAATCCTTTTCCTGCCTTAAACAATGTATGTAATTCTGGTAAAAACATCACTCTCTTTTTGAAAAATAATAAAAAATTAATTTTTTCCGCAAAAGATCAGGAGTTTTATATAGTCAACTGGCTTAAAGAAAACTTCATCAGAAAAGATGATAAGATTTTGATATTAGGAAGAGTTGAAACTGCCCTCTGTTTGCTAGTCACACTGCTGGAATTTCTCTTTTTCTTCAATTTATATAAATCCGGAAACATGCTAAAATATGGAATGCAATATTTTATAACATCAGCTATATGCCTTGCATACTGGCTGGTGTATATCATTTCTGGAATCATATTACAAAAGGTGGCAAATGATGAAGATTAAACGAGTTCTTAAATAAAAAAACGGCCCACGAGGCCAATACAAGGAGGTTGTATATGGACAGTATTATTTCGGTTCTTCGGGATAATCTTCCCTGGTTTTGGGTCGCGGTAACAATCATCTGCGTAGTGATTGAATCGCTCACCCTGGCCCTTACTACCATTTGGTTTGGAATCAGCGCCTTTCTGATGGTTTTTCTTGCCTTCACGCCGCTTCCATTTCCTGCTCAGTTATTCATATTTGTAGCTGTGGCTCTGGTGCTTTTGATTTTTACACGACCAGTTGTAAAGCAGAAGCTGAGCCAGAAAAAAATCGTTACGAATTACGAGCGGATAATCGGGCAGATTGCTGTAGTGACAAAGAAAATCACGGCACTCGACAAGGGGTCTGTAAAAATCAATGGTATGGAATGGACAGCTGCCGTTCGACAAGACATTGTTCTTGAAGAGGGCAGTAAGTGCATAATCGAAGAAATTGCCGGTGTTACGGCATATGTAAAACAGATTTAGCGGTCATGCTGAACTTGTTTCAGCATCTGCTGGTAGATCCCGAAACATAGGGAGCGGCACTGCAGAGCAGGGCAAAAACAGTCCAGTGGACTGTTTTTAGCGAGTCTCCAAGCAGCTATGCTGCGCCGGGGTCGGGATGACAGTGATTTAGGAGGATTTAGTTTATGATTTACGTACTTATTACAGTTGCAGTTTTGGTTATGATTCTGATTATCACAAACATCAGAATTGTTCCGCAGTCTAATGCTTTTGTTATTGAACGTCTTGGAGCTTATCAGGGAACCTGGAATGTAGGTCTTCATGTTAAGGTGCCTTTTATTGATCGCATTGCCAAAAAGGTTTCTTTGAAGGAAAAGGTTTTTGATTTTCCTCCACAGCCTGTAATTACAAGAGATAACGTTACAATGATGATTGATACTGTAGTTTATTTTCAGATTACAGACCCAAAGCTTTATACTTACGGTGTTGAACAGCCTATAAATGCTCTGGAAAATCTTTCGGCGACTACACTTCGTAACATCATTGGTGAACTTGAGCTTGATGAATCTCTTACAAGCCGTGACGTTATCAACACAAAGATGCGTTCTATTCTTGATGAAGCAACAGACCCTTGGGGAATCAAGGTAAACCGTGTAGAGGTTAAGAATATTGAGCCTCCACAGGCAATCCGCGATGCAATGGAAAAGCAGATGAAGGCTGAACGCGAACGCCGTGAACAGATTCTTATTGCAGAAGGTCACAAGCAGTCTGCAATTCTCGAGGCAGAAGGTCAGAAACAGGCTTTGATTCTTCAGGCTGAGGCTCAGAAGGAGTCTGCAATTCAGAAGGCAAAGGGTGAAGCTGAGGCTATCCGTGAGGTTCAGCAGGCTAAGGCCGAAGGTCTTAAGATTCTCAAGGAGGCCGGTATGGATGCCTCTGTTCTTAAGCTCCGCAGTCTCGAGGCTTTTGAGAAGGCAGCTGATGGTCAGGCAACAAAGATTATTGTTCCGTCTGATTTGCAGAGCCTGGCAGGTGTTGTTACAAGTGTAGCCGAGATAGCAAAAAAATAACTTTTCCGTGATGTGCAATTGATGTGCTTCCGTGGCAAAGAATCACAAGCTGTGGATTGATTGATGCAGCTTGCCCCCCCCCTTTTTTGCCACTCGCGCGCATCAATTGCATATTCTCAGAATTATTCTTTGTAATTTCATCAACGAAAAGCCTGGAGGAAGTATGAAAAAAAGTCTGTTAATAATTTTATCTTTGTTGTCTGTCCTGGCGTTGGCTTCCTGTAAAAATCAGAAAACTGCCAATCCACCGGCCTTTTATTTTGATGTTTTGAAAGTTAAAGCTGATTTAACTTGTTCTTCCATGCGGTCAATTTATAATCCTGCTGATTTTGACCAGCTGGAAAAGGATATTCTTGCAGGAAAGGTTAACTCTACTGATTGTTATTACAGGCTTAGAAAAATACTGGGTAATTATCATGTTGCACATGTTTACATTCAGCCTCTTGAGCCGGATCCTGTTGCACTGCCTCTTACTTTTTATAATTTTGGAAAGGAAATTCATGTTTGTGGTGTAACAAAACAATATGAAAAATATCTTGGCTGGAAGTTGATTAAAATATCTGAGTTTGAAATTGATGAAGCTGTAGATAAAATTACAGATTTCTACTCTTATGAAACAGTCATAAGTAAGAGATATTATCTTGAAAAGAAGATTCCTTTTAATGATTTTAAGTATGCCGGTCTGCTTGATAAAAGAGGAAAATTACACGTAACACTTGAATCACCTGAGGGAAAAACAAAAGGACTTGTTTTAAAAGCTATAGATACAAGAAAAAATAAATTTATTACATTTGTTTCAGGAAATGAAAACGAATATCGGTCTATTTTTGAAACTAAAAATTATTCTATAAAGCCATGCCCTGAAAAGCGTACATTGTATGTACCATATCTGGCATGTATTGCAAGAGAGGATTATCAGCCAGAGGTCTGGTTTTTAGATATTATAAAAGAATTAAATAGTGGTTTATATGATACTCTTGTATTTGATTTAAGATATAATCACGGCGGTCAACAGATTACATGGGGCTTTCCTGAAAAATATCAGGATGAATTAAACAAATATAATATCGCCCTTATAGCAGGTGGAAGAACTTTTTCTGCAGCTACTATTTTTATGGAATCCATTTTGAAGGTCTGTCCCAGTGCAAAAATCTTTGGAGAAGAAACTGGTCAGGCAATCTATAATTATACGGGTTTAGCATTTGAAGAATTGAAAGGTATAAATTGTAAATTTGCCTTTCCTATGGTTCTTGATGAATATACTCCTCTTACAGAATTAAAAAAGAGAACAGATTCATACTACCGTGGTATCATGCCTGATGTAGAAGTTTACGAAAGGTTTGAAGATTTTATGAAGGGCGAAGATACAATTTACAATGCAATTTTTGATTACTTCAATAAATGATCTGGTGGTTGAGTGCCCGCAAAGCGGGTATATCGAAACCACAATTTATATGGTATAATGTGATTATGTTTATTAAAAAGTTTCTGGGCAAACCTTTTCGACTCATGGCTCTGATCGGCTGTATCTATCTGATTGCCATGCTTCTGCTTAATGTATTTACTGATTTTTCTTACGAACTGAGCAAAATGCCTTATTCCAGAATTGTTTCTTATACAGTTCAGGGACTTGCTCTGCTTCTCTGCCTGCTTTCTTTTTTCTTGTATACACATCACAGCATCTACTATATTGCCCTGGAAACTCTGACGATTTCTTATCTTTATACAGGCCGCATTTATACAGCTCTTTTTTTAACGGCTATTTTATTTGTTCTGCTTTTGCTTGAAAACAGACTTGCTTCCAGATTGCGGCTTGGAATCTATCTGGCTGTGGAAGTTGTAAAGCTTGTTCTGGTTATTCCGTATGGTGTGCGAAGTTTTTTTGAATATCTTGGAATTTCTCTTTTTGCTCTTGCCACAATTGGTTGTATAAATCTTTTGTTCCGCCATGCCTACGATAGAAAGGGGAGTGGAGCAATTAATCTTGATGATTACAAGTTTACAGACCGCCAGAAGGATTGCATAAAAGAAACTGTTGTTAATAATACGACAATTAAGGCGCTTGCAATAACTCACAATGTAAGCGAAAGCACCATTAAAAAAGATTTGGCTCACATCTATAATGTTCTGGGAATCACCGGCAAGGCCGACCTAAAAGCCCTGTTTATAGGATACCAGTTCTCATAAAAACAAATGCCGTGTCAGCCGCAGGCTGCGACGAGCTTCCGCCCGTTGGAGCGGGGATTTTGAAGCGGAAGCCTTCCGGATTTTTCAGGATTTCTTGGATTTTTCATATAAACGATAATTCAAAAAAAAGTAAAAAAAAATGAAAAAAAAGCATAAAAATCATGCATGAGCACTTGACGAAAAGTTCAG
>SAMEA3663010__coassemble_27_pt1 | contig 126285 bp, 115 predicted proteins | sample SAMEA3663010__metabat2_high_PE_011 | metagenome-assembled genome bin SAMEA3663010 (sample SAMEA3663010) | pig gut metagenome | biome: pig gut; feature: pig-associated habitat; material: faeces | place: France | collected 2012
GCGCCGCCAGCGTTCGTTCTGAGCCAGGATCAAACTCTCCATGATTATTTCAATAGCCCGAAGGCTAATGATTTTCACATAAACAGTTCAAACCAGCTGAATATTTGCTGAATTGATTTACAATCGAAACCAGATGCTGTTTTTGTCATCCTGAACTTGTTTCAGGATCAGCATGACACATTGCGTGTCTGTTTCGCGGGTTGTGTTTTTTTTTATGGTAAAAACACTAAAAAAATTATTTAGTCAGTTATTTCCTTCCCTGATCTGTCAAAGAACTTTTTCTTTCTTTTGCTGAGCCGCAACTCAGTGTTGCGACGGTGAAAATGAATATATATCTTTCTGAACTTTTCGTCAAGTGCTCATGCATGATTTTTATGCTTTTTTTTCATTTTTTCTAACGTAACTTCTTTTTTGCCGTCGCAGCAGGCGGCTGCCATAGCATTTGTTTTTATGAGAACTTTTCAATATAATACCGCTATGAATTATATTTATGGAAATCAGGATGAGATGAACCGTCTTTTGGAGCGGTTTACAAGATATGTGAAAATCTGGTCGGAAAGTGATGAAAAGGCGGCAGACCAAGGCGTATTCCCTTCAACGGAGCGCCAGTGGGACATTGCTAAAGTTCTTGTAAAGGAACTACGCAATCTTGGCACCCGCAATGTCTATCTTACAGATTACTGCTATGTAGTTGCTAAAATCGATTCAAACATAATTGATTCGGAAGAACGCAAAAAGTATCCGACAATTCTGCTCATGGCTCATATGGATACCGTGGACGAAGTTACGGGCGAAAATGTAAAGCCAGTTATTTCTATGCTTTCTGCAGAAGCATCTCCAACCGGAGATGCTGATACAATCGTAAAATCTGATGGCACTACCCTGCTCGGTGCAGATGATAAAGCCGGAGTTTCTGCAATCATGGCAGCAGTTGAATATCTTATGAATCATTATGAAGATGAAAACCTGAAACACGGTCCTATTGAAGTAATGTTCTCTCCGGATGAAGAAACAGGTCATGGCATGGACAAGGTTCCACTGAATATTCTTAAAGCTGATTTTGCAGTTACTGCAGACGGTGGCGACGAAGGTGAACTTGAAGCAGAATGCTTTAATGCCTGGGCCGCTTGTGTAAAGTTTACAGGCAAGGCTTGTCACACTGGCAGCGCAAAAGCCGGCGGAATGGTAAATGCAGTTACTCTGGCTAGTGCTTTTACAGCAGAACTTCCACACGATATGGCTCCGGAAACTACAGAAAACTACCAGGGCTTCATTGCACCAATGGAAATCTCTGGCACAATCGAAAGCTCATGCGTGGAAATGTTGCTTCGTTCCTTTAATATAGAAGAAATCGAAAAAGAAAAAGAAATCATAAAAGCCACCGCAGAAAGTATTACTGCAAAGTTTGGCGGAACATACGAACTCAACTTTAAGCAGCAGTATCTTAACATGAAAGAAAAACTGGATCAGCATCCCCAAATCATGCAGCGTCTTGAAAAAGCCTACAAAGATTCGGGAGTACAGGTTCGAAAACAGCCTATTCGCGGCGGCACAGACGGTTCCCGTCTTACAGAGCTTGGAATTCCTACTCCAAACATCTTTACCGGGGCCCACGAATTTCATTCAAGAAATGAATGGCTTTCTCTTAACCAGTGCGCAAAAGCTGCCGATGTATTAATTAACTTATTAACTCAAAAGGTGAAATAATGCATGAATATGTAATTGAGGGTGGATATCCTATTCAGGGGACAGTTACAGCAAGCGGAAACAAAAACGCAGCCTTGCCTTGTATTGCGGCAACTCTTATGACCGACGAACCGGTTATCCTTCATAACATCCCGGAGATTCAGGATACAAACGTAATGTTTGAAATCTTAAAATCTCTTGGTGCAAAGGTTGAAAAATTAAGCAAGCACAACTGGAAAATCCAGTGTGATCAAATAAAAACTACAGAGCTTCCAAGCGACCTTACAAAAAAGGTTCGCGGTTCCATCGTTTTTGCGGGACCTCTTCTTGCAAGCAAGGGAAAATGCCAGATGACTCCTCCCGGTGGTGACGTTATAGGCCGCCGCCGTGTTGACACTCACTTCCTTGCCCTAAAAGCTCTTGGAGCAAACATACATGTAAACGGACGCTTTGAATTTTCTGCAACTAAACTCGTTGGCGCAGATATCTTCCTTGATGAAGCATCTGTAACTGCTACAGAAAATGCCGTTATGGCCGCTGCCCTCTCTGAAGGCGAAACAATTCTACAGAACTGTGCAAGCGAACCTCATGTTCAGGATATTTGTAAGATGCTGGTTGCTATGGGTGCAAAAATCACAGGAATCGGAAGTAATATTCTTCACATTACCGGTGTAAAAAAACTTCACGGCTGTGAGTTTACAATCGGACCTGATTATATTGAAATCGGCTCATACATTGGTATGGCGGCCGCTACAAAAGGAAAGATCACAATCAAGGGTGTGCGCGCAGAAGAAATGCGCCCTCTTAAATACAGCTTTGCAAAACTTGGAATCAGCTGGAGCATAAAAGGCGACGAACTGACAGTTCCTAACACACAGGAACTTAAGGTAAACGACGACCTTGGAAACGCAATTCCAAAAATCGACGACATGCCGTGGCCAGGATTCCCTGCCGACCTTACATCAATTATGACTGTAACTGCAACCCAGGTAAACGGAACAGTTTTGATTTTTGAAAAAATGTTCGAAAGCCGAATGTTCTTTGTAGATAAACTGATTTCCATGGGCGCAAAAATTACCCTCTGCGACCCTCACCGTGCCGTTGTATGTGGTCCAAGCATGCTTCACGGTGATCACCTTGTTTCTCCTGATATCAGAGCAGGAATGGCTATGGTAATTGCTGCTATGTGTGCTCACGGAACCAGCCGTATCAGTAATGTTTATCAGATTGAACGCGGATACGAAGACCTTGTAGGCCAGCTTCAAAAACTTGGCGCAAAAATTCAAAAGGTTGATGTAGAATAAAAATTTGATATAAGTGATTTATTACAATCATTAAGTTGAAAATTCTGAATGACATTGTAAAATTATATGATTTGGCATCAGGAATTAAAATGAAAGAAAATAAAGAAAATATATATAGGAAGATTTATAAATTTCTTGAAAAAAAATACCAGGTTCCAGAAGAATGTAAGCTGATTATGGCAGAAAGAAATCTGACTACTATGTTTAAAGCCCAGATTATGCTTATCATTCTTGGATTTTTCGGTTTGATTTCTCTTCTTATTCTAAATAAAGGACATTATCAAGAATCTATTCCCCGTTTTATTTATTTTGGTGAATATGTTGTTTTTGGCTTTGTTTGTATCATCGCCTCTGCAAAGCTAAAAAAAATGAACTTTGTACGATCTTTTATAAAAATGTTGCCAACATATTTTCTTTTCTTATATCTGATGGTTTATCCTATGTTCATTTTGTTTTATGAAAAGAATACTTTTAGTGCAATGGTAGTTTATGCATGTGTCACTGTAAATTTCCCAATCTTTTTTGATATATCACCTGCTGTATTTACTCCTATAATCACTGTTGCTTCTGTAGCACTTATGACCCGTATTACAAAAGAGTATTCTTTTTTTATTTCAATGGATTCTGTCATTTTTGTTCTCATTCTTTACTTTCTTTCCTTCAAGCGCTGGGCAAATGAAAAAGACAATTATTTACATCATCGAAGTGAACATGAATATAAGGAAAATATTGAAAACGAACTCCAGCTTGCACAGATAGTTCAGCAGGGTTTCTTTAAGCATAATGAAACTATTTATGATGACTGGGCTATTTCATACTACAATAAACCAATGGCAGGTGTTTCGGGTGACTTTCTTGATATTTACAGTAATGGGAATATACTTAACGGCATAGGTATTTTTGATGTTTCTGGACATGGTATTGCATCAGGTCTCGTTACAATGCTTGTTAAAAATATCATTTTCCAGGAATTTAATAATGGGCAGGGTGATAAGCTCAAATCTATTATTGACCGTATCAATATTCGTTATATTACAGAAAAAGGGAATATTGAAAACTATCTTACCGGTATTCTTACACGAATGAATAATTCTAAAGTTGAATTTGTTAATGCCGGACACTCAATGCCTATTTTCTATAGTGCAAAAGAAGATTCAGCATATTTTATTGAAGACGACAACACTGCTTTTGGAGCAATCGGCTTACCAGATATTCCGACAAACTTTGTTACCCATTCCGTAGAAATGCAGCGTGGTGATGAATTAATATTCTTTACAGATGGTGCAACCGAAGCGACAAATGCACAGGGTGAAGATTTTGGAAAAGACAGATTATTAAAATCGATTTTTAGAAATGCAGACAGACCACTTACGACACAGGTAAACTGCATCGTAAGTGACATTCTTACCTTCATTGGTAATGAACCGCAAAGGGATGATATTACTATTCTAATTTTGAAGAAAAAGTAGGCTTAATTCTAACTCTTCACCTACACCTCGCTGGCGGGGTGCTCGGGAAAAATGGCTGCACGCTGCGCCACTCGCGTGCAAACCGAAATCTCATATTATTCTACTGGACGCTTCTTGAAACTCTTACTCTCTTCTATGGCTTGTCCCTCGCCATTTTTCTGTTCCATCATAGCGCGAACTTTAAGTGGAAGTCCTGCAAGTGTTATGAAGCCCTGCGCATCCTTGTGGTTGTAAAGCTCACCGGTTGTGAATGAAGCGATTGATTCGTTGTAGAGGCTGTACTTAGAACCAGAACCTGCACCACGAATTGCACCCTTCACTACCTTAACCTTTGCCCAACCAGTTACAGTTTCTTCTGCCTTGTCCATAAAGGCCATGCAGGAATCCATAAGAGTTGTGAACCACTTTCCTTCGTAGATAAGCTCTGCCATGCGGAGGCTTACCTGCTGCTTGTAGTGGTAAGTTTCGCGGTCAAGACAGATGTGATCCATCATTCTGTGAGCAAAGTAAAGGATTGCTCCACCCGGTGTTTCGTAAACACCACGGCTCTTCATACCAACAAAGCGGTTTTCACAAATATCAACAAGACCAACACCATTGCGACCACCAATAACGTTGAGTTCGTTTAAGAGGTCAAGAGCGTTCATCTTCTTGCCGTTGAGTCCTACAGGAATACCCTTTTCAAAGTCGATGGTTACATATTCACCGTCGTTTGGAGCTTCCTCCGGAACAGTTGTATTTTTGAGCATGTGCTTGTAGTTAGGCTCGTTTTCTGTTTTTTCGAGTTCGAGACCTTCGTGGCTGAGATGCCAGACGTTCTCGTCGCGTGAGTAAGACTGGTCTTTTTTCATTGGAACTTCAAGTCCGCGGTCTTCAAGATATTTGATTTCTGCTTCTCGGCTGTCCATATTCCATTTGTCATCGCGCCATGCGGCAATTACTTTGATATCTGGAGCAAATGCCTTAATTGCAAACTCAAAGCGAACCTGATCATTTCCCTTACCTGTAGCACCGTGACAGATTGCAACTGCCTTTTCCTGGCGTGCATATTCTACAAGGATTTTTCCGATAAGAGGACGTGCAGTTGAAGTACCGAGAAGATATTCATCCTCGTAAACTGCATTAGCCTTGAGTGCCGGCCAGATGTATTCTTCAATATATTCCTGACGTGCATCTACAACATAACATGCGCTTGCACCTGTTTTAAGTGCACGAGATTTGATTGCTTCCCAATCGTCTCCCTGTCCTACGTCGATACAAACTGCGATTACATCGTAGTCATAATTCTCTTTAAGCCATGGAATGATTACTGTTGTATCAAGTCCACCTGAATAAGCAAGAACTACTTTATCTTTTGCCATAATAGCCTCCTGTGTAAGCCCGCCGGTCAGAGCGGGCGGTGTTCGATAGCAAAGCGTTAAAAAAAATTACGACATAGCAATTTTTTAGCTTTACCACTAAAATGCATAAATATACGAAAATAATACAATTTTGTGCAAAAATATGCAAGGGATTATATATAATTAACTGTAATCCTGGCTTCCAGTCGTGATATAAATGCAAGTATGCAAACAATCTTTTGATTATTAAGTCAGTTAATTTGGCGCGAAGGAGTGAGACATAGGGCAAAAAGACTTTTTTTGGGGATGCCGCGAGAGCGGCATTAATATGGTTTCCATACCCCAAAAAACGTCTAGCGGATTATTCCGCGTTTTTGACCTATGGATCACGACTGGAAGCCAAGATATCTGGATTTATTTTACAGTTCAGCGATTTTTTGCATAAAATCATCTTCTGTGATTTGCATATTTATGCTTTTGGAAGGCAGGGTCAGGTTGAAGGTGCCATCCTCGTTGGGGTTTATTGTAAAGGCTTGTTTGAGGTGGGCGCTGGCGTATGCTTTAATAAACTCCTGGGCAAGCTTCTGACGGCGGTTAGAGCGGGATTTTTTTTCCAGGGATTGAGAGAGTTCTGCCAGGTAGTTAGGGAGTCCTGCCAGAAACTCGGAGATTTCAGGGAGAGGGTTATAAGGAAATTTTGCATCGCAGATTTTTATGTATTCAGGTCCGCACTTTTGCATGAGGCTTGCTTTTATGTTGTTCTGAATAAAAAGGCGAAGCTTGATTGTTGTAGTAAGGGTTACTTCGAAAGTACAGTAAGATGGAAAGTATTCACAGGATATTTTTGCATCAGGATGGCTGGCTGTAAAGGCCTCGAACTCAGCTTTACAATCTGCCATATGCAGAGGCAGTGCATTAGCCCTTACCATATTTTTATGCTGAAGATGTACGAAATGTTCTTTCCAGAAATCTGCTTCTGTATCTGAATATTTTTGTAAAGACATCTATTTCCTCCTGTTTACGGTAAAAATGTACCAAAGTTCCCAGGCAGACTTTCTATCCACCATCTTGATTTTTCGTAGGCAAGACGAGAATCTAAAATCCAGAGAATAGAAGCATTGCCAGATCCACCCGTCATTTTTGGAACTTCTCCTTCTCCATCAGTGAAGATTATCATTCCCGAATAGCGGCTGCGTTTTTCCAGAAAATAATCTATAGGTGGTTGAAAATTTGTTCCGCCACGACCTTGTATTTCTGCAAGCTTCAGATCTTTAGAAAATTTTATCGGACTTGTATTTTTCAGATTTACATCAAAGAAAATCAAATCTATATTTTCTATAATTTTCAAAAAGAAAAAGTTTTTAATAGCGTGATAAAAACGTGTAAAACTTTCGTCAGTGATTGAGCCGCTAACATCTACCGCAATTAAAATGTCTGCTTTACGTTCGTAGCGGCTCCCCATTGCGGAAAAACCGTAACGGCGGCTGGGCTTCATTCGTGTGAGACGACGGTTTACGCTTACAATATTTGCACGGAATTTTGTAAGAGCCCTGCGGTAATCAAAAGAAAAGTCCGTCTGTTCCTGCAAAGTACGCACAAGATTTCCGCCGGTTTCGCCCCAGCCATTTTCGATTTCTGCCTTTTTTATTTTGTCATCAATTTGATTCTGAGCACTTTCATCTTCCTGCCAGAGTTCTGCACTTTCTGTGATAGCAGATAAATCATAATCAGAAAGAGCACCAGCCCCACTAGCCTCACCACCACCCGCAGAAGTTTCCCTGATTAAAAACAAGAACCATTTATACCACTGTTCAAAAGTTAAATCATCTACAGTCTTTAAAAGCCCCGTATTGCGGTCAATCTGAAGATTTCTCTGGAAGAATTTTAATTCATCTGTATCTGACCAGCGCTTACCAAGCGGATAATCCAGGGTAGAAAAACGCCACGCCTGACTTTTTAGATATACTATACCTGCACTTTCAATGCCGCTGGGCGGGACAAAATATTTTGCAATAACAACATCACTTGCAAGCTGAAGTGCTGTTGGATTTGCCTTGTATGGCTGACGGGCATAAGGATGCTTCAAAAGGATTCTGTATGTTTCGATTTTCAAAAAATCTGTAAGCTCTGTATCAGAAAGCTCACTGCAAAGAAGGTTTGAAAACTCTATACACATGCGGCCTGTTCTCATTGCAACAGACAGTCCATCATTCATAACGAGATGATGAGTTGTAATTATTGAGAATAAAAGAGGCTCAGAAATAAACCAGTTTTTTATGATAGTTTTCAGACGATTTTCGCAAGTCATAAAAACCTAGAGTTCAGAACTCAAATCTAAAATCTTTTTGTAAAGCTCAGGAGCTTTCTCAAGAATAAAATTCAATGCGGAAGGAAATCTTTCTGCTGAAACAAGACTTGCAAAATGAGCTTGAAGTTCTTTTTTATTACTATCTCCAAGATAATCAAAATAGCAGATAAGATTTTCGATATTAATATCAGATGACTTTTTACACTGAGATTCCAGCCAGCGGAAAATTGCTTCATTTAATTGGGTAAATTCTATAAAACTCAAATCCTGAAGAAAAGATGAAATATCATTTGCACAAAGCAAGTTCTTGACAGAAGGTATTTTATGATTATTCACAAACTGAAAAAACTCAGCAGCCACTCTGTCACCGACAATTCCTGCAACCATAGGCTGATGAAGCGGCCCAAGCTCTGGAAATTTTTCTATAATCTTAGAAGTTCTTTCCCAGCTGCGGCGGTCTGGACTGCGTTCAAGATTTTCCCCACCTGTGATTTCTTCTCCATCCAGCAATTCAGGATTCTCTACAATAAAGGAAATAATTCTGGAATCGATTTCTTCTTCTCTAGCCCAGTTTATCCAGTCTTCTACACTAGGTGCAAATTCATAAATATTAAAACGACTTACTAGAGCCGGATCCAGATCTGTAAGCTGATATTCACTACCCCCATTTACCGCACTTATAATACGGCTGCCATCAGGAAGACTTTTACCCGCAAGTTTACGGTTCAAAGTCAAATCCATAACAGTCTGTAATACCTCAGGACGGGCACGATTTAATTCATCAAGAAATAAAACTACCGGTTTACCATCTACAGGAAACCAGTATGGCAGCATAAATTCTGTACGACCAGTTGATTCATCAAGATGTGGAAGACCTATCAAATCTCCAGGATCGCTCATCTGACCTAAAAATAAAGTAACGACTTTTTCACCACGGGCAGCAAAAAAGTCTTCTAAAATACGAGATTTACCAATTCCGTGCCTGCCCACAAGCATAATATTTTGTGAAGCAGGCGTATGTTCCAAAATGAACTTAAGCTGAGTAGAATCAATTTTCATAATGAAAAAAGTCTACTTTATTAAGCGGATATTATCAACATAAATATGCGATTCCTTCATGTGGATTGCACTACTGTTGTTGTAGATGGAGATTCGTCTTACATCATTAAGTCTTTCAGGATACTTTGAAAGGTCAAATACCATTGTATGAACTCATTTGTTCCATCATAGAACCAGATTCCAGACTTTGTAGAATTCTTATCCATTACATCCATTGTCATTTCAAGGGAATGAAAACCTTCAGAAGCCCAGTCTTTAGAAATATTTGCACCTTTTGAGTTTTTTACAGAACCATATTGATCTGACCAAGTTCCGATGCCCGTTCAAGCTGCCATCCTTTTATTACAAATCTCTTTATTACAAACCTTTATTAATGCTGTTCAGCAGCAGCCTTATCATCTTCTTTATGGAAGGCCTGTTTCTGTTCATACATTATATTATCTACAGTTTCAACAGCCTGTTCAAGTGTGAGATCAGAATGTGCTGGCACGCTGTAAGTTCCAACACTTGCAGAAAGATTATATGGAAGATGCATGACCGAAGTCTTTGCCGCAAGTCTTTCTTTTATCTGAGTACAATAGTCTTCGCCGTTATAATTTTTACTGTTACCAACAACAAGAAATTCATCTCCACCATAGCGGATACATAACCAGTTATGTGGAACAGTTTCAAGAACTGCAGCAGAAACAGTTTTTACCGCCAGATCGCCATGCAAATGACCAAACTGGTCATTAATATGTTTCATTTTATTGATATCAACAAAGAAGAGAACCGTTGTAAGACCATTTTTTTTATTCTGAGAATAGAAAGGTTTTGCAAGTTTTTCAAGTCCCTGGCGGTTAAGCATTCCAGAAAGAGCATCTTTTGTTGAAAGCTTCAGATACTGCTGACTCATCTGCTTGAACATATTCTTCTTTCGGAAATGTTCTATACTTGTACCAAAATTACGAGACCAGATATAACCGTAGCGGTTATTAATCATAGAAAGATTATTTTTTGAAACATAATATCCGTGAACATAAGAGTGATGATAAATTGGAAGGAACATAAAGGTTGAACTTTCTTCACTCTTCATTTTTGCAGGAATAAGATCGCGGGTAGTAATCATTTCGCGCAGATACTTTTTATTATCCTGAATGGAACAGATAGCCTGAACCTGATTTCCATAACTAAGGTTTTGCGGAAGATTTTCAGCAGAATTAATAAGAACTGAAGTCCAGTCAGATTTCAAGAATATACAGAAATTCTCGCCTTCTATTACATGAGATTTTGCAAGATAATTTTCAATATTTGTAAGTAAAGTAAAAACATCTGCTGCTTCTGCAAATATTTCGCCAAGCACTTCTATCTGAGTATCAAATTCGTCTTTTTTGCTGGAATCATCAAGAAGACTAAGCGTTAAAAGTGACAGCATCTTTGTATTAGTATTTGCACAACCGCAGGATTGACGTAAAACAGGTGTACTTTTTACTTTTAATATTTGAGCAGGATTAACTCCAAATTCAAGACGATTTACAACTTCTGCACCAAGAATTTCTGCATTATTATAAACAGTAGTAAGAGAAGGAAAAGTACATTTTGCTTCCGGAATATCATCGAAGCCTAGTATTTTCAACTGTTCCGGTATAGAGATTTTATTTTCATTACAAACTTTTAGTAAAGCAAGGGCTATCAAATCATTAGCACAGGCAAAAGCCTGAGGAAGTGTTTTACCGCTTTTTACATAATCATTAAAAAATCTGTAGGCACAATGATAATCACTAAAATCTATAGAGAAAACTTTTTCAGCGTTAAAAGGAATTTCATTATCTTTTAAAACTGCAATGTAAGCTTTATATCGTTCACTTATATCAACAGAAGTTTCTTTACCAGCAACATAAGCAATATCTTTGATATTATGCATATGAATAAGATGATTCATGACTTCATATGCACCAGAATAATTATCAACACGAAGACAGCAGATACCTTCCATTTTTCTATTAATACTGATTGCAGGTTTTCCCGATTTTACAATTCTAAGTCTTTCACGTTCAAGAATGCGGGGATTACCAATTAAATCAGCAAGAATTACAATACCGTCAAAATCTTCGTAATGAATAAGATTAAAAATGGACGCACCTGTGTAATTAGGAAAGCCAGAATACTCAGTATAATTATAGGTATTGAACAAATAAATATCAGTATTCTTTCCCTGAACAGCCTTCTGCATACCTTCTATAAAGTTTTTAAGAAAGTATGTACTCCAGCCACAAGCAAGTACGGCGATTTTCTTCTTCATATCCATCAATTATAACATGATTTTATTCTACTTGCAAAAAAAAAGTCCCACATAAAGGTGGAGCATTATTGTAATTAAGATTCTGAAACAAGTTCAGGATGACGTAAATGTCATTCCGGTTCAGGATGACGTAAATGTCATTCCGAACTTGTTTCGGAATCTATTTATTCTTATCCTGAAGAATAAGTCGACGGAGAGCTTCAACTCCTACAGTGATTGCAAGTTCTGTATCATGAGCCTGTTTATTAGGAAGACCTTTTTTGGCTCTTTCCTGATTTGCAACTACAAGGAAGCAGGAACCTACACGAACACGAAGGAACTGGCCGGCAATAAAGAGAGCGGCACTTTCCATTTCGCTGGCAAGGCACCCCATGCGAAGCCAGGCCTGCCATTTGTTTTCAAGCTCGTAGCTTACCGGCATAACCTCAGGCTCATGCTGACCAAAGAAGGAATCTTTACACTGAACAACACCTGTATGGTGAGGTACTTTGAGGTCGCGAGCTGCTGCTACAAGGGCGTTTACACAGTCAAGATTTGCGACAGCTGGATATTCAATAGGAGCAAACTCGCGGGAAGTGCCTTCCATACGCACGGCGCCGGTAGCAATTACGATATCGCCGCCCATGACATCTTCCTGCATACCACCGCAGGTTCCCACACGGATAAAGGTGTGAGCGCCGCATTTAGCAAGCTCGTCTATGGCGATTGCGGCAGAAGGTCCACCAATTCCGGTTGAGGTAACGCTTACAGGAACTCCTTCGAGAGTCCCAGTATAAGTTTTGTATTCACGAACATCTGCAACAAGCTTTGGATTGTCAAAGTGTGCAGCAATTTTTTCGCAGCGCTTCGGATCGCCCGGCATGATAACGTACTTACCAATGTCGGCAGGTCCAACACCTGTGTGATACTGTTTTCCTGAACCTTCTGTGTAGTCTACCATAAAGCAAAACTCCTTCGATTATATTTTAGGAGGGGAAAGTCTTCCCCTGCGGCCACACTTCGTTGCGGCCTACCCCTTCTAGCGGGGACACCTCGCAACGCCCCACCTATTCGCGGTAATAATTTATAAGACAACCAGCCAGAATAATCTTTCTCTCGTCGTCTGTGAGGTCGCCGGTGCTCAGTTCGAATTCATTTACTGTGCCGTCTGCTTTTACAGCGTAGGCTTTGCAGCTCGGAAGCTTTTCGCTAACCATCTTCTTTACATCCGGGATAAATACATAGTCGCCGTTTGCAAATGGAAGATTCTTGTCGCCATCCTTGTAAAGGAATGGAAGCATACCCCAGTTGATGAGGTTTGAGCGGTAACGCTTTGTAGCATATTCATTTGCAATGTTTGCCCAGCCGCCAAGTACCTTCTGACAGCTTGCAGCCTGTTCACGGGCAGATCCGTCACCTGGTTTTACTGCAAAAATTGATGAACCGAGTCCTGCGGCTGCTGCACGGCCCTTAAACTCTGGCTTTACCTTTGCAAGAGCGGCTTCTGTTGCTGCAACTTCTGCCTTCACTTCGTCACTGCCATCGCGAACAGCCTTAGCGCGGCCAACGTAAGCTGGGTCGCGGCGGCTCAAAGTGAACTCAGCCAATCCTAGTGGATTTGAACGGAAGGATGAAGTTTCTCCGGAAGGAATTAATTCATCAGTTGTAGTTACAGGGTCGTGAATTTCACTTACAATCTTAATCAAGAGGTCATCTGAAAGTGGCTTCATAGCAGGCCAGTCTTTGATGTTCGGACCAAACTGAATTTCAACCTCAGGGTGAGCTACGCCCTTAGAATCGTATACGCGTTTTTCGTAAATTGCCTTATCAAAGAAATATTTTTTTCCGCTGAACTCTGTGTCGAATTCTGTTGCGGCTGTAAGGAAGCCTTTGTTTGCTGCTGTTGCGGCGATAGAACGTGCATCCATAAGAGCAACTGAAGAAAGCTGGCCGTTCTGAATCTTTGACCCTTCGCGGTTAGGGAAGTTTCTTGTAGAGTGACGGATAGAGAAGGCGCCGTTAGCAGGAGTATCACCCGCACCAAAACAAGGACCACAGAAGGCAGTCTTTACAACAGCACCGGCATCAATCAAAGCACCAAAAGCACCGTTCTTCATAAGTTCCATATAAACAGGCATAGAAGCAGGATAAACGCTCAATACGAACTTACCGTTTCCGCTATCCTTACCTTTAAGAATATCAGCAGCGGCACAAATATTTTCAAATCCACCACCTGCACAACCGGCAATAATACCCTGATCTACATAAAGCTTGCCGTCAATAATCTTGTTGTGGAGATTAAAATCAACCTTGTCGCCAAAGCTTACCTTTGCACGCTTTTCTGCATCAGTCAAAACATCATCAAGATTTTTATTTACTTCTTCAATTGTATAAGCACAAGACGGATGGAACGGCATGGCAATCATAGGGCGGATTTCACTCAAATCAATTTCGATTGCGTCGTCATAGTAAGCGCCATTCTGAGGCTTCAATTCTTTATAAGCTCCAACACGGCCATGAATTGCATACCACTCTCCAACCTTATCATCAGTTTCCCAGATAGAAGAAAGACAGGTTGTTTCTGTAGTCATTACATCAACGCCGATACGGAAATCAGCAGAAAGGTTGGCAACGCCAGGACCGATAAATTCCATAACCTTATTTTTTACAAATCCGCTTGCAAAAACTTCTTTAATGATTGCAAGAGCAACATCCTGAGGACCAACACCAGGAACTGGGCTACCTGTCAAATAAATTGCAACAACTCCAGGATAGTTTACATCATAAGTTTTTCCCAGGAGCTGCTTAGCAAGTTCTCCACCACCCTCACCGATTGCCATAGTTCCTAGGGCACCGTAACGTGTATGAGAGTCTGATCCAAGAATCATAGCCCCACATTCTGCAAGCATTTCGCGGGCATACTGGTGAATAACAGCCTGGTGTGGAGGAACATAAACTCCGCCGTATTTCTGAGCACAGGTCAATCCGAACATGTGGTCGTCATCATTAATAGTACCACCAACAGCACAAAGTGAGTTGTGGCAGTTAGTCAAAACATAAGGAATAGGAAATTTTTCAAGACCGCTTGCACGGGCAGTCTGAATAATTCCAACGTAAGTAATATCGTGAGAAGTGATTTTGTCAAACTTGATTTTAAGTTTGCTTTCATCGCCGCTTGTATTATGCTTCTGTAAAATTGAATAAGCGATAGTTTTTTTGCTGCCTGTAGCAGATGCGCCAGCGGCAGGGCTAATCTTTCCGTTTTCGTAAATTGCACCAGTTTCCCAGAGTTTCATTGTGATTTCCTTTGTTATTTAGAATAGAAACAAGATATCATATTTCGCAGCTTCAAGCAATCAATAAAAAATCTTTACAAGAATAGTTCCAACAATAGTCGAAGTAATTACGCTGGTAAGGCCAGGCAGCATAAATCGGACAATTATTTTAATAACTCTTTAAGTTTTCCAGCATTCCGCGCCCCGCTACCGTTCGGGTGATTATTAAAAAAGACTACGGGCTTTTTTCCTGTGATTTGGGCACTGTGGATAACCGGAACAAATTCGGCCAGTTCAGTATCGCTGTAATCGTAGGTATAGCGGGAAGAACCGTTGGAAGCATTTCCGTTTTCGGCATTTTTCGAGCTTTCATTTGAATACCAGGCATCTGCGTTGCGGCCGTGCAGGCGGATGTAAGCAATAGGGCCAACAAACGGAGCTTTTATTGTTTTACCATCTGGTAAGGCTTTTAGCTGAGGCATATCGCAGAAGCAGAGACTAGTTCCACGGTGTTCTAGCCCAGAAAGAACTGACTCTCTTATCCACTCAACATGACGAAACTCTACTACAAGAGGAAGCCCCTGAAAAAAGCTGATTAATTTTGCAAGATAGATTCTGTTTTCGTCCGTGTAATGAAAGCTTTGTGGAAATTGAAAAAGTACGGCACAGAGGCTGGCTTTTTCTGCGAGAGGTGCAACTGCGGCAAGAAAGTCTGCGGCGGCGGCCTGCCAGTTGTGGTCAATTTCATGAGTGAGTAAGCGGTTTGCTTTTATGCTGAATCTCAGCAGGCCGCTGCTACGGTCATTAAAAGAGAGAAGCCTTTCTGCTGTAGGCATATTGTAAAAAGTATTGTTTACTTCAAGTGCATTAAAGTGAGCGGCATAAAACTGTAGGAAATCTTTACGCTTAAGGTCCTGCGGATAAAAGACACCCTTCCATTCAGGGTAATCATAACCACTTGTACCTATTAAGATTTCATTCGTATTCATCATAATTTTTATTTACATTCAAACGTTTTTTATCAGTACGTTTTTTGTAGGGTTTTGAACCTGTTGCACTTCCAGATAAAGCTGATTTTACATCACCACTTGTAAGAATGCTCATAGATTTTTCGCTGGAAAGGCGGCGCTTGCGTGAATCTGGATCTAGCGGACTTGCTTTTTCTTCCTGCTTGAGAAGAATATCATTTGCAGAATTGAGATGCAGAGCGTAATGCAGATTGTTATTTTCTTCTATATAAAAAACAGCTTCTTCAATATCACGAAATGGTAAGCCGGCTTTGTTCTTTCCGTTAAGTTTAATATTGTCGCGGATTTTTTTTGCGAGGATTGCTTCTGTAATTAATGACTTTTCAGATAGCTGTATGAGGGCTGCAGCTATCTGTTCCTGAATATTTGTCATTTACGGATATTAATTTAGCGTGTTGTAGTGATTTCGTTCCAGCCGCTTACCAGTCTGTCGATAACAGTCTGTGCAAGGTTGAGGCTCATGCGGGCTTTTGCCATTGCAATTGTAACGTCTGAAACATTTACTTCATCAGGATCTGTGATAAGTTTTTGCTGCACATTTGCAACATCAAGCTGCTGGGTATTTACTGATTCAAGCGCATCAAGAAGATATGTCTGAAAAGTTTTTGACTGTCCTGCAGGCTGGATTGAAGCTGCTTCGCTTGTCTGGTCAGTACGCTGTACTCTTGTAATTGGAGACATTCCAGGTGCATTCTGTGTAAGCGGCTGGATTTTTCCCTGACCAAAATGAGCTTTATCTGTACGCACCATCTGTAAGGTGCCGAAATCCTGAATTTTCATTTTTTATTCCCCTCTGACTTTATTGTACAACATCAAAGAAGTTTTGTACACCTAAAAACTAACGAACGTAAGTAAGTTCTTTGTCATGCTGAACTTGTTTCAGCATCTCATTTTATTAGATCCCGAAACAAGTTCGGGATGACACTTAATTAGCGGCCGATTTCGAGGGCAGCGCTGAACATATCTTTTGCGCCGTCGATTACTGTTGCATTTGCCTCGTAAGCACGTGAAGCAGAAATGAGATCTACCATTTCGTTTACTATGTTTACGTTCGGATACTCAACATAACCTTTGTGAGGGCCACTCTGATATGCATCCGGATGGGTCGGGTCATAAACAAGCCGACCTTCTGAAGTATCTTTTGTGATTTCAAGTACCTTTACGCCTTTTCCAGGGCCGTTATCTAGGCTGGCTGGTGTAAAAGGTGTTCTCCACTGTGGATTTGAATCTGAAATCGGACGCATTATTACTGTTGATTTCTTGAATGGTCCGCCATCCTGTGTACGTGTTGTACTTGCGTTTGCAATATTATCTGAAATTACATCACTTCTGAGGCGTTCTGCACTCATTCCTGTTGCTGCAATATTTATACTTGTGAACATTCCCATGGCAGTTTTATACTCCTATAAAACTGACAAACGACTTTGTCAAGGCCTTGAGCTTTAGCGTGCCTTGACGAAGGCGTATATGCCAGTCAATTTTTTATTCGGGGCGTTGCGAGGTGTCCCCGCTGGAAGGGGTAGCGAGCAACGCAGTGCGAGCGAGGGGGAGACTTCCCCCTCCTTTGCTAATAACTAACAACTAACTGCTAACAGCTACTTTTTCATAGCTGTATTCACCTGATCAAACTCAAAGTCTGTGAGCTGGGTGAGAAGGCGGTACTGCATCTGAATCTGGAGGATGTTGTTGGCTTCTGTTTCTGCATCCACATTGTTTCCGTTTGCCTTTGAAGTACTTGTATAATCAAGAACGCGGCGTGGCTCTACATCGCGGTAATCATACGGGACGTTTACCTGAATGTGACGTGAATTAGTTGTTGAAAGATGAAAAGCACTTTTTGCAGCTTCTTCTGAATCGAAGGCACGTTTTAGTTCACTTTCAAAATTAACGGTAGATCGCTTGAAATTTGGAACTTCACTGTTGGCAAGATTATTTGCACTTACCTGATAACGAAGGTTTGCTACATTCATCTCGCGCTGTAAAAGGTCAATTGAACGAGAAAAAGTATTCATGGCAGTTGTATCCTCCTGAGGGACAGTTGGCAAACGAATGTATGCCGCTGTCCATTTTGTTTACATCTACTTGATTTTCGGAATCTGAAAAAAAAGGTTTAGTTTTAAATGTGAAATATGTCTTATTTATAGAAAAAACTGTTCAAAAAAAATCTTCATAAACATTTTTCAGATTTTTCCGATAAATAAAATGTGAAAAAGCGTATTTTTTCGATCATTCTGGCCATCTCTATTTTTATGATTCATACCTCACCTGCTTTTGCCTACATGGTAAAATTTAAGGAAGACTGGTATAAGCTTTATCATGTGCATTACCAGCAGTATCCGGATGATTGCATTGAAAATATTTACTGGCTCGAAAAAGCTGCCCAAGCTGATTTCTGTAATCCTCAGTTTACCGACGCTAAAATCACAACTGAAAAAGAATGGGAAAAATACCGTTACCTCTTTCAGATGCATATTAATCTTAAGCTGATTGAGCAGCATCTTCGTCTTGGCCGAACTTACGACAAAAAATGTATCTATTTTTATGATGCCCCCTGGAAAGACGAATATCTTCGCAATATGGAAAAGGCTCTTACCTGCTACAAAGCCGGTCTTTATTACTGGCAGGAAGCAAAAATCTGGCAGGAAAAGGCAAATGCGGCTTCTTTTAACTTTATGTTCCTTACCCAGAGACAGAATTGGGAAGATGAGCGTGAACGTATTGCAAGCGGAGAGTTAAATTACGAAAAAATGCTTAATCGCGAGATAGAACGTCTGGAAAAAAACATAAAAGAACTTAACGAAATGGATAAAAAATACTAAAATAGGCTCATTATGAGTCAAAGTACATTCACTATTTCTTATCAAGCTCTTCATGCTGGAACCGATAAATCGGAAATTAATTTTATTCCTAGAAAACCTGATCTTTCTGCCCTATTTTTTGAAGGTAAAGAAGCAGAAGAAAAAAGACGGCGTTTTTTTGTAACTGATGCTACAGTTGCCAGTCTGGAATGCATGAAGCCCTTTATTTCAAAATTTGATGATGGGGTATGTGGCAAAGACTGCCTTTTAATTCTTGGCTCTGGTGAACCTTATAAAACAATTGATAGTGTTCTTACTATTATTCGAGCTGCTTTTGACGCCAATTTTACACGTAAAGACATTTTTATTGGTATTGGCGGTGGTGTGATTTGTGATATTACGGCTTTTGCAGCTTCTCTTTTTAAGAGAGGTGCTTCTGTTCAGTTTGTTCCTACTACCCTTCTTGCCATGGTTGATGCTTCTATAGGCGGTAAGAGCGGCTGTGATTTTGATAATTACAAAAACATTATTGGAACCTTCTTCCCTGCTTCTAAGCTTTTCTACTTTCCGGAATTCGTACAGTATCTTCCTGAAAATCAGTATAATTCCGGCCTTGCAGAAGCATTTAAAACAGGAATTCTTTTTGATAAAGATTTATATGATATATTCAAAAATCAGGCAGACAAAATAAATGCACGCGATCCTGAACTTTTGATGACTATAATCAATAAATGTGTAAAGGCAAAGGGTACTATTGTTGAACAGGACCTTACAGAGCAGAATATCCGCGCTACATTAAATCTTGGTCATACTTTTGGTCATGCACTTGAGACTGTTGCAGGGCTTGGTGCTATTACTCATGGTTCTGCTGTTGCCTGGGGTATTGGCCGAGCTGTTGAACTTGCCTATAAAATGGATTACTGTTTAATGGCCTTCCGCGATGAGATTTTTTCAATTCTTAAAGCTTATGGCTGGGAAACTGAAGCAGTTCCTTCTTTTGTAAAGGGCGACGGTTTTAGTGAACGTCTGATTAAAATCATGCGTAATGATAAGAAAAATCTTTCTGAAAAAATCAGATTGATTTTATGTAAGGCTGTTACTGATATTTCAATCGAAGAAGTTGATGAGAAATTAATAAGTTCAGTACTCAAGTAGAAAAAAGACATTATGCTGCATTTGTTTCAGCATCTCTTGCAAAAAGATTCTGAAACAAGTTAGGAATGACTATTACAGGTTAATATGGAAAAAGAACATTACTTTGACTGGGCAGCGACAAGCCCTGCAGATGAAGATATTTTAAAAGAATCTCTTGAAGAAAGTCTTGAATGCTGGGGCAATCCTTCAAGTACTCATGCAGTTGGTAAAAAAGCCCGCGAGCTTTTTGAAAACGCCCGTGCCCGTGCAGCAGCTGCTCTTGGTGTAAAACCCGAGTGTGTGTATTTTACTTCTGGTGGAACTGAAAGCGACCAGATTCCTCTTCTTTCTGTGCTTTCAAAGCCTATGAAGGGCACTGTTCTTGTAAGTTCAATTGAACACCCTGCTATCCGTGAACAGTCAGAAGCCTTGAAAAACTGCGGCTGGAATGTAGTTCAGATTCCGGCAGATGACGATGGAGTTATTAAGCCCCAAGCAGTTGTTCAACTTTTGACTGGCGACACTGTACTTGTTTGTATTATGGCAGTAAACAATGAGACTGGAGTTATTCAGCCGATTTACGAAATTGCTGATGCAATCACAAAAGCCTGCGAAGGAAAGCGCCGTCCAAAGTTCCATGTAGACTGTGTTCAGGCTGCCGGAAAAATCAATCTGAATCTGGGCTATAAAGGAATAGACAGCGCGGCATTGAGTTCTCACAAAATCTGCGGTCCGCGGGGAATCGGTATTCTTTACATGAAGGATGTCTGTGAACCATTCTTACGCGGCGGCGGGCAGGAAAAAGGAATCCGTAGCGGAACCGAAAATGTATTCGGCGCAGTAGCCTTTTCAAAATGTCTTGAACGATATTACAACAAGGCAGCTCCATCAGACATAGACCGCACAAACAGTTTTGTAAAAAAATTAGCTGCCCTGCCCGGCTGTACAATCGTCCCACCAAGCCGCCTTGAAAAATCAGAACTCTTTTCGCCATACGTAGTTCAGGCAGCCTTCAAAAACATTCCTGGCAACGTAATGCTTCGCGCCCTCGATGCAAAAGGCTTTTCAATCAGCACCGGCAGCGCCTGTTCAGCAAAGAAGAACAAACGCCCAGTCCTCGAAGCAATGCACATTGACTCAAAACTCCGGGAAAACGCAGTCCGCTTCAGCTTTGGCCCGCACACTACAGACAAGGTTGTAGAAGAGCTTCTGACAGCTGTTACTGAGGTAAATTCTCAATTCAACAAATAGTTATGAATTGATTTTTATTCTTCTTTGTGATAAATTACATAAAATTGCAGTAAATGCGACACAATTCATAAAATTACAAGGGAAGGTTCTTTACGTATGTTTTTAAGGGCTGACCCGCAATATTATAGCCCGCACGGTGGGTTCAAGGAGTTTTATTATGGGAGCACGTGGAGAACTTTTTACTACTCAGATCTATCTGGACAATCGTTCGTATTTTTTCAATGTTAAAGAAAACCGCACTGGTGATGTATTCTTACAGATTGTAGAAAGCAAGAATCGCGACGGTGTTGAAGCTGACCGCCATCAGATTGCAATTTTTGCAGAAGACATGCAGAAGTTCCTTCAGGGCTTCGAAAAATCTCTTGATTTTGTTGAGAAAGACAGAAAACAGCGTCAGAAGGCAGCTAAAGAAAAGAGAGCTGAAAAAGATGCTAAATATTCAACAGGTGCAAAAAAGGTTTATCGCGTAAAATCTGAAAAAGGCGAAAAATCAGAAAAGCGTGCAGACGACGGAATCAAGAGAACTGGTAAGGTAATTCATATCGTTTCGAAGAAAGAAGTTACTAACGAAGAATAGAAAACAGGTGGTTTCGATACGACCTTTTGTCTACTCAACCACCGGAATATTATGACACAAGAAGCTAAATCATTTTACAAAGACCTTCGGAATGTTGTACAGCCGATGGCCATACAAAACCTTATTTCCTCAGCCGTAAACTCTGCCGACGTAATCATGCTGGGTTACATCGGCCAGACAGCAATTGCTGCCTCCTCTCTTGCAGGAAACGTTGCCTTTATTCTTTTTATGATTTCAACAGGACTTTCATCTGGTCTTGTAATGCTTGGTGCCCAGTACTGGGGAAAGAAGGATACAGAAGCAATCAAAACTCTGCTTGGAATCGGTCTTAGAATCTGCTGTAGTGTTGAAATTATAGTTGCCTGTATTGCAGCTTTTTATCCCCGCATTCTCATGCTGATTTTTACAAAGAATGAAGCTTTGATTGCCGAAGGCTGCCGTTATCTGAGAGCAGCAAGTTTTTCTTATGTCTGCCTTTCTTTTTCTCAGATGTTCCAGGCTGGATTCAAAAGTATTGAACGTGTAAAAATTGTAACAATCACATCAACAACCAGTCTCTTTTTGAACATAGGCCTCAATGCAGTTTTCATTTTCGGTTTGTTAGGCGTACCTAAGATGGGAATTACCGGAGTTGGTATTGCAACTTCGATTGCCCGCTTTATTGAAATGGTAATCTGCTTTATTTACGCAGGTCGCCAGACTGACATTAAATTTTCTGTCACTTGTGTGTTCCGCCGTAACAAACTTCTTACCCGCGACTTTTTCAAGTATTCCCTGCCGGCTGTTGGTAACGAACTCGTTTGGGGCTCAGCCTTTGCAATGTATTCTGTAATCATGGGACACCTCGGCGAAGACATTGTTGCCGCAAACTCTGTAGTAAACACCGTCCGCCAGCTTGGTTCAGTTTTGTGCTTTGGTATGGCTTATGGTGGAGCAATCGTAGTAGGAAAATATATGGGAGCCGGTGACATGGCAGTTGCAGAACGAAATGCCAGCCGTCTTGCTAGAGTAACAATTTTTTCGGGTGTGCTTGGTGCCGTCCTTTTAATTTGCCTTTATCCAGTACTTCCTTATATTGCTGATTTGAATGAAACAGCCGCTCATTACAGAAACATTCTGCTTTTTATAAATGCATATTCTCTGATTGGAGCTTCTATAAATACAGTTTTGATTTGTGGAATTTTCCGTGCCGGTGGAGACTCAAAATTCGGCTTTGTTGCAGACATAATAAACATGTGGTGTGTATCTGTTCCTCTCGGTCTGCTGGCTGCTTTTGTATTTAAGTTACCACCACTATGGGTATATTTTATTCTCTTCTTAGATGAATTTGAGAAAATGCCTTTTGTAATCCATCATTATTTTAAGAAAGGCTGGCTTAGAAATATAACCAGAGATTAATAATCAATATACGAATTATTAAAATTGGCGTAAGCGGGAAATGGTTCTAAAAAACATCATTCCCGTTTTTTAGAGCCTTTTAACGCTGAGAGCCAATTTTTTGATTCTAGTATTTAAATGTTAATCTTTGAATTGGAGATGGCCCTATTCTATGACAGACTTCCCTATGCGCTTTTGTCGGGTAGCCCTTGTGTTTTGCATATCCGTATTCAGGATATTTTTTATCCATTTCCAGCATCAGACGGTCACGACAGGTTTTAGCAAGAATACTTGCTGCCATTACACAAGGATATTTTCCATCAGCTTTAGGCTCGCAGCGGCATTCAATCGGAACATCAGGACATCGAGTACCGTCCGTAATACCGATAAGCTTTATCTGATTAAAATCAGCTAGTTCCTGCAGCCTGCACCACTCAGGAAATTTATTCATGAGCTCTTCAAAGGCATTTTTCATTGCCAGCATGCTTGCTTCGAGTATATTAATTTTATCGATTGTTGTATGATCTACAAGTGCAATTCCATAACAGGCTTTTTCTTTAATCACTGATTCTGCAGCCTGACGTTTTTTTTCTGTAAGCTTTTTTGAGTCATTGAGTATTTCAACAGGAAAATCAGAAGGAAGAATTACTGCTGCTGCACAAACAGGTCCTGCAAGAGGACCTCTGCCCGCTTCATCAAAACCTGCATCAAGAATTAAATGTGAATCTGACATTTAGAAGCCCTGCAAGATGTTTTTTTCATCTGTAAGTTTTGTTGCCTTATTCACGTAAAGCGGCTGGATTTTACTTGTTGTATTTGTGAGACGGGCTTTAAAGTTGTTTTCAATAAAAGCAGCTTTTACAGAAAATAGTTCTGCAATACGACCGTTTCCACCGCTTACAAGGAAATCATTTTTTTGAGCCGTTACATTTCCGCCGTCTGCAGAAATAATAACGCTTGTATCAGCATTTGTACTTACAGAAGAATTTCTGATTGAGATGCGGGATTTTACTGCCGCAATAAATGATGCATAGGAAACTGCATTTGCAGAAACCATAGTATCAGAAATATTGATTATCGCATTGCTTGCATCAATTACAGTACCGTTTCTGGTAAAATCTGCAGCAATAACACAATTTTTCATAGTAAGTACAGAATTTTCAAGTTTTATTAACGGCACAATCGATTTTTTACTTATTTCAGATGTGTTTGAAATTCTACAGTCAGAAATCTCCAGTGTAGAAGTTTTTACAACAAATGATCCATCAGCTCCAAATTTAAGCCGAGCATCACCTCCATTAAAAACTTCAAAATTAGAAGAAATATTGTAAGCCTCGCTAATTACCATTTCTCCCTTTACAGAAAGCTTAACCACTCTCTGATTAAGAAGTGCAGATTTGAGCTGCTTAAAATCTGTAAACGGATGAGCAGCCGTTCCATCTGCAAGCTCAGCATCGCCAGAAGCATCAAAATAATAATTTGACTGATCAATTACAACTGCAAACTCAACAGGACTGCTTGCGTTTTCATCAGTTTTAGAATAAGCAGAAACTTTATAATAAACAGGATTCAAACCATTTTGAGTCCAATGCAAAGAAAAACTTTCGCCCTTTACTTTTCGATATTCACCAAGCGGTACATTTTTGAAAATCTTATCATCAGAAGAATAAGAAATATCAGATTTCTCCAGTGCAAGCGGCTCACTCAAAGCAATATATAAATCTGTCCCACGCATACCGGAAATCTTTACATCTACATCACCGCGTGAAACGAATCCCTGGGCATTAGTTTTTATGACCGGAATTTGAGGAGGTTTTCGGTTGATTTCGTATGAGACGGAAATATTTCCCTGATAAACTGAATTTGCAAAAATACCGAGCGTAGCAGAACCAGAAACTTCATCACCGTAAAAAGCATCAATTCCAATACGGGTAAAAAGTTCAGAATAAGTTCCGTCCAACTCATTCATTATACTCAAAGCGTAAGCATCATCTCCACGGATGGAATAAACCAGACTTCCATCTGATGTTTCATCACGTACAATCTCTGGTTTTGGAGGCAGCACAAAAAATTCAATCGGATTACCTGCATCATAATCAATAGGTTGCCATGAAATCATATGGCTCACTGAACGATCAAGTTTTACAGGCTCTCTCGGAAGCCCCCAGTATTCTGAATCAATTTTATATATAAACTTATTATTTGTAAAAGTTACTGTCTCCCAGTCTGAAACCTCAAAAGGAACATCTCTATGACTGAAGGCACCGGCAGATTGTGGATATGTTTTGATTATAAAACGATATTTTACATTTCGAGCTTTATCAAAAATTGTACACGGTATATAGCGAGACAGCACACTTAAAGAAGAAAGCTGTAAGGTACGGGCAGGCATATAATTTTCCGGCCTATTATCTTCCGGTGGAAGCCCCATATAAAACAGAAAATCACCAGGAATTGTAAGCTGGCTTCCAGCGCTGTAATTTAATATTCCACCATCGAAAAAGGTTTGTATAAAATTTTTATAAGAAGTTTTAGAACCATCATCTGCTTTTACAGTGTATTTTACAGAAACTTTTTCTTTTTTTCCGTCACCCGTAATACGTGTTACATTAAGCTGAACGTCTCCCGCAACATCAAGCAAAACAGGTCCATCATAAGCAAAACCAAAAGTTTCCGGGTCCGCACCATCAACAGAATAAAGAAAGTCTCCTCCATCAGAATTATCAATAACCAGCATCTGACGATTTGCCCACTCTCCCTTTACCGGGCTGAGCAAATTAATTTCAGCAGAAAGTGGCAGTACAAAAATCAGAAATGAAAGACAGATACAAACAATAGAAGGAAACTTTTTTTTCATAGTTCTCCCTATGATTCAAGGAAAGGTCCGAGAATATCGCGAAGTTCCGGATCTTGAGAATAATAATTCTTTTCCAGTTCTTCTTTTGAAAGGCCTACAAGTTCATGGCTCATATAATGAATCCAGCGGTTTTCATCAGGATTATTGATCACAAACTTACGGCAATAATAATCAGGCTGAATAGGAAGCTGTTCTTCCTGATAAGTAAAATATTTATAGTCATGAACAACAACCTTGATATCCTCACGAGGCATACCGCGGCTGTTAATCAAAGTTTCAACAAGCGAATTGATTGTACGGCCTGAATCAAAAATATCATCAACTAAAAGAATCTTGTCACCTGGACGCAAGTTTTCTGGAGGATATGTCCATCCGTCGATAAAAACTTTGGTATGCTGGGCAACATCAGAATAAGAACGGGCAACTACGCCTGCATACAAAACCGGATGAAAACTTTTTCGCTTACTGATAATTTTAAAATATTCACTGATTACGTTTGCCATGTAAGCTCCACCACGTAGTGAACAATAAATTACATCAGGGATAAAGCCGTCTTTATAAATTTTATGAGCAAGTTTTAATGCATCATTGCGAACAACGTCATAAGGTAAAAATTCTTTAATCATAAAGCCCTTCTGCCACTCCGAATTAGTTTCGGAATCAGTTTATAAGATGCTGAAACAAACTCAGCATATTTATAAATTATAACGCTTTTTTATCTTTTGTACTACTGATTTTTCGCGGAATGATTTTCCGTTACATGAAAAAGACTTTAGGTCAAAAAGCAGCCGTTATCATACCATATAGCCAGGTGCTTTAGCTCATAGTCTCTGGAACTGCAGCTTCGCAGCAGCAACAAAAGAATATTTTTGAACCACTCCCCGCTCCTTCGCGCCAACATTACGGAAAAGCGTTTATAATGCGGAAGCCCTGTAGCTCACATCGATTTTTCTTCCAAAATCCCATATTCGCCTATATAATAGAAGAATCGGAGAAGAAAAATCGAACAACAGTGAGGTATCTATCATGAACGACATCAGCATTACATTTGTAAAAGACGAAAAAGAAATAACTAAAAAACTGGTTCCATATGGAACACCTGTTTCTGTAATTACAGGAAACTTTGGAATCCCGGATAAAGAAATCTACGCAGTAAGAATCAGCAACGAAATCTGTCCTTTGGACATGCCTCTTACTTATGACGCCGTACTTGAGCCGGTTGTGGCTAAATCAAAGGATGGAGCTGCAGTTTACCGCCGCTCTCTCTGTCTCTTACTGGCCGCAGCCGCTCACAATCTTTTTCCAAAAGCCCGCCTTCTTGTAGGCCACAGCCTGGGTTACGGTTACTACTACACTCTTGAAGGTGCAAAAAAGATTACTGACAAGGAAATCAAACAGCTTACTGCCGAAATGAATGCTCTTGTTGAAAAGGACATCCCTATCACAACAGAGACAATTCCTTACGCAAAGGCAGCAGAACTTTTTGAAAAACTCTATCTTGTAGAAACCCGAAAGCAGATTAAATTCAACTGTACTCCGACAATCAAAATCAATTCGATTGGGGACTTTTCTGATTTGTACTTTGGTCCTCTTGTTCTTTCTACAAGCGTTCTTAAGACCTTTGAACTTATGAAATACGGAGATGGATTTTTACTCCGCTTCCCTAAATCTTCTGACCCGGACAAGCTTACAAAATTTGAAGACCAGCCTAAGCTCTTTGAGATTTACAGTAAGTACAAGGAATGGGGAAAGAGAATGAACGTTACATCTGCGGCTTCCCTCAACGAGCTGATTGGAAAACGAAAGATTAACGATTTTATCGAAATCACCGAGATCTACCAGCAGAAAAACATTTCAAAGATTGCTTCTCAGATTGTAGAGAAAAAAACTGTCCGTGTAGTTTTGATTGCGGGGCCTTCTTCTTCCGGAAAAACAACTTCGGCTAAAAAACTTGCCCTCGAGCTTCAGGCTATGGGCTACCAGCCAAAAGTAATCAGTCTTGACTGCTACTATGTTGGCCACGACAAAACTCCGCTTGATGCAGAAGGTAAGCCGGACTATGAATGTCTTGAAGCTTTGAACATTGAGCTTTTGAACAACCAGCTTGTTGATTTGTTTAATGGAAAAGAAGTAATAATTCCAACCTATGACTTCCACACAGGAACTTCATATTTTGAAGATAAAAATAAACTGCGTCTTGCAGAAAATGAGATTCTTATTCTAGAAGGAATCCACGGTTTAAACGATAAGCTTACTCCAAAGGTTGCACCAGAGCTCAAGTTTAAGATTTACCTTTCTGCCCTCACCCAGCTCAACCTTGATGACCACAACCGCATTTCAACCAGCGATAACCGACTTATCCGCCGCATCGTCCGCGACAATAACTTCCGAGGAAAACCAGCTGCAGGAACAATTGAAATGTGGCCAAGCGTTCGCCGCGGCGAAGAGCTTCACATCTTTCCATTCCAAAACAATGCAGATGCAGTTTTGAACACAGCACTGGATTATGAACTTTCGGTACTTCGTGTTTATGCAGCTCCACTTCTCCGCCAGGTTACTCCTATGGAAAAAGAATACGCCGAGGCAAGAAGATTGCTCCAGTTCCTCGAGAACTTTTCAACAATTTCGCCAAGTGCAGTACCACCACGCTCAATTATACGTGAGTTCATTGGCGGCTCTGCGTTTAAATACTAGACAACACCGTCACCCCGAACTAGGGAGCGACGGCTGTAAGCCGTCAAAGGGGATGACCAATAAGTTTACATCCTAGTGTCATTCCGAACTTGTTTCGGGGGCTCTTTGTTATAGGTCCTGAAACAAGTTCAGGATGACGCAAGTTTATTTTTTACTTCATCGAGGAGTTCTGCCTCCTCGTAGTCGGCAGCTTGTTTCCATTCATCAAGCTGCTTTTCGCGGAGTTTTTCGAGGGCTGTTGTTTTTTTCATGCATTCGCGAAGTACTTCACGCTTTTGTTCACTAACAAGTTTCGCCTGTGCAAGTTGTTTTAAGAGTTCTTCTTTCTGATATTCAAGAAGATTGTTGTACTGACTTTGTGCCATTACGTCCTGAAAATCAAGATTACCTTTCATACTGGCTTTTACAGCTGAATAGTTCTGTGCGATTTTTTTCAGATTATCATTTATTTCAGTTTCTACAGCCAGAGCTTTTGCAAGTTCGCCTTCTGCCTGCTCTTTTTCGAAGTTACGGAATTCGAGGACTTTCTGAAGTTCAAAGGTAAATTTCTTCATAAAAAATTCACTGTCATCCCGAACTTGTTTCGGGATCTCTTTGTAAAAGATGCTGAAACAAGTTCAGTATGACGATATTATTCAACAACCTGTTTATTCGCATCAACTATTTGCGCAGTGTAGGGAATATCCAGAGCCGGAGCCTCAACATATTCACTTTCCGGGATTTCAATTCCTGTAAGAGCCGAAAGTTTTTTCAAAGTTTCTGCCATAGGGCATGGCTCGTACTCTTCCTGCTTAAGAAACTCTTCTATTTCCATATGCTTATCAATAGCCTGGTCAATTTCCGGTGAATTACCTTTCTGGTAGATACCTGCAGTAATCATTGTTTCATTATCAGAATATGTTGCCATCCAGGTTCGCAGGCGACCTACAGCCTTACGAGTCTGTGCCCCACTAACACGTTTTGACAAACGCGAAATAGACTGAAGCACATCTATTGCCGGGTAATGGTAAGCCTGGGCTAACTTACGGTTCAAAACAATATGGCCGTCCAGAGTTCCTCGAACCTTATCTGTAATCGGTTCATTCATATCATCACCATCTACAAGAACTGTATAGAAAGCTGTAATAGAACCTTTTTCATTTGTACCACTTCGTTCCAGCAGCTTTGGAATCATATCAAATACGCTTGGCGGATAGCCCTTCTGTGCTGGAGGTTCACCATTTGCAAGTCCTATTTCTCGCTGAGCATGAGCAAAACGGGTAACTGAATCCATCATCAGCATAACGTCTTTTCCCTGGTCGCGGAAATATTCAGCAACAGCAGTACAAACCTGAGCGGCACGAAGACGGCAGATTGAAGGCTCATCACTAGTAGCCACAACTAACACAGAGCGCTTCATACCTTCTTCACCGAGGTCACGCTTTACGAAGTCGAGAACCTCACGGCCACGTTCACCTATCAAACCAATTACGTTTATATCAGCATCTGTATTTCGTGCAATAATACTAAGAAGAGTTGATTTACCAACACCAGAGCCCGCAAAGATTCCAAGACGCTGCCCCTTACCAACTGTAAGCAGAGAATCTATAGCACGAACACCGGTTGTAATACGACGGTTAATATCTGTTCTTTCATTTGGAGATGGTGGATTTGCAACTGCAGGATAATAAGTCTCCGGAACAATTTCGCCCTTATCATCGCAGGGACGACCTGTAGCATTAATCATTCTGCCTAAAAGATTTTGACCAACCGGAACCATGAGACTGCGACCGGAAGCAACAACTTCACAACCAACCTCAATTCCCTTTGTCTCCCCGAAAGGTGCAAGCTTTACAGTTTTGTCATCAAGACCGACAACCTCTGCCTGAAGCAACTTGCCGTCGCGCAATTTTATCGTACACATTTCTCCGATTACCGAGCGAGGTCCTTCGCTTTCTACTTCCAGACCTTTTACTGCAGTTACACGGCCTGTGTACAAAATGGTTTCTGCATCAACAACTTTTTCGAGATATTTTGTAAAATTAAATTCACCAGTATAAGAAGAACGCATACCCCACCCCCGCTATTCAAATTACTCAGAGGTAAGAGGATCTGACCGCTTGATATTTTTAACAGGAGAAACTTCGAGAATCTTATTTTCAAGTTCTGTAAGCTGACTTGAAATTCTAGCATCAATTGCACCAAAGTCTGTTTCAACAATACAGCCACCCTTTTCAACAGAAGAATCTTCCTGAACAGTAATACCCTGAACATTTTCAACATGCTGAATAAACTCATCAGCGTGAGCAGTTGTAAGTTTTACATCTTCAATATTAACACGGAGAGTAACAGAGCCGCGGGTTTTAACCTTTCTCAATGCGGCAACAGTATTTGCCATAATAACGTTCTTTTGATTTTCAGAAAGAATTTTAATAACCTTGCGGGCCATTAAAATTACAAGCTCAACAATCTGGCTTTCTGTATCCTGCAAGATTTCTTCACGACGCTGCATAACTGCTTCAAGGATTTTATGCATACGGTCAATAAGGCGTTCAACTTCAGCAGAACCTTTTTCGTAACCTTCCTTACTTCCCTGCTCAAAACCTTCGTTGCGGGCTTCTGAAACAATCTTATCGTGCTGAGCCTGTGCATCTGCAACAATTTGTGCAGCTTCAGCTTTTGCTTTTTCAACAATCTGTGCAGCTTCATTTTCAGCATCAGCTTTTATAACTGCAGCCTGATCTGTCTGGCGTTTTACTTCGGCAAAGGCGGTATCTTCGGCAGCCTTGATAATTCGTTCTGCTTCCTGCTGAGCCTGTGCTTTTAACTGTTGTTTTTCCTGTTCGAACTGAGCCTTATATTCTTCTGCTTCGCGACGAAGATCTTCTGCAGTCGGGCCTGTATATTCTTCTTCCTCTTCTACAATTGCTTCTTCAATAGGAGAATAATCCTTATAAAGAGGAAGCATTACTTTTTCCTCTATAGTTTTTGCCTCACCAGGTCTAAAAACTGCCTTCGCCATATTTTATTCCTTATGATACAAGCTCGTCTTCACCAGAACGAGCAATTACGATATCACCGTTATCTTCGAGACGGCGGATGATAGATACAATCTTCTGCTGAGACTCTTCTACGTCCTTCAAGCGGACAGGTCCCATGAACTCCATATCTTCCTTAAGCATAGAGGCCGCACGTTTAGACATATTACGGAAGATTTTATCCTGTACTTCGGTATCAACCGACTTAAGCGCTTTTGCGAGCTCCTGCTGGTCGACATCGCGGAGTACCTTCTGAATAGCACGGTCGTCGAGCATAACGATATCTTCGAATACGAACATTCGCTTTTTGATTTCCTCTGCCAGATCCGGATCGTCCTCTTCGAGAGATTCGATAATAGACTTTTCAGAAGAACGGTCAACAAGGTTGAGGATTTCAACGATTGCTTCAACACCACCGGCAGCAGTGTAGTCTTCTGAAGACAGAGTAGAAAGTTTCTTTTCCAATACGCGTTCAACGTCGCGCAATACATCAGGAGAAGTTCGGTCCATTGTTGCAAGACGCTTAGAAACTTCGGCCTGCATATCTTCCGGAAGGTTCTGCATGATTACTGCAGCCTTACCAGGTTCTAGGTAAGCAAGAATCAAGGCAATAGTCTGCGGATATTCCTGCTGAATAAAGTTCAAAAGATGAGCCGGGTCTGTACGGCGGATAAAGTCGAAAGGACGAACCTGAAGAGAGCTTGTAAGACGGTTAATGATATCGATAGCCTTCTGAGAACCGAGCGACTTCTCCAGGAGCTCGCGGGCATAGTCGATACCACCGGTTGTAATGAAGTTCTGAGCATTCATGAGCTCCTGGAACTCTTCAAGTACGGCATCTTTAAATTCAGGGTTAACTTTTTCCTGACGTGCGATTTCAAAGGTAAGGGTTTCAACTTCATCTTCACGAAGGTGCTTCATGATTTCGGCAGAAACCTCTGGTCCAAGCGAAATGAGGAAGATGGCGGCCTTCTGACGGCCTGTTAAACTTTTATAATCCTTTGAGCCCTTTTTAGATGATGAACCAGAACCTGCAGGCTTAAGCTGACCAGGCTTTGGTACCGGCTTTGGATTTGATTTCGGTGCTTCTGTAGTTGCTTCGTCTGACATAAACTATTCCTCCATCAACCATGTTCTTATGAGCATAGCAACATCTTCCGGATGTTCCTTTGCCATTGAGATTGCATTTTCCTGAAGTTCCATACGGCGTGTCTCTTCGACAGACATTGTAACTTCCATTCCATCGTCTTTTGCTTCCCAGAGAGCACGTTCGCGAGCTGCCTGCTGCTCTGCAAGAAGACGAGCCTCGCGTTCGCGGCGGCGACGCTCCATTTCCTTGCTGATAATACGGAAGAGAATAAAGCCAACAAGCACAACAACAATTGCTATGAGAATCAAAAGGATTGTTCGGCGGCGCTGAATTGCAGCAAAGTATTCTGCATCTTCTGCCTCAAACTCGTCATCGCGGTCGTATGGAATGTTAGTTACCTCTACTCTATCTCCGCGTTCACGGTTATAACCGATTGCCCCCTGAATAAGACGAACAGCTTCAGCCTTCTGTTCATCAGAAACAGGAGTATATTCACGCTTGATAGCTCCGTCCTCAATTACAAGGTTTCCGTTATCATCTTTTACTTTTTTCCATTTTCCGTCCAGGTTGACAGAAACTGAAATCTTATCAATTTTAGGAGAAGAAATTTCCTGAGTTGTTTTTTCATTTAATTCGTTATTCTGAGTTACACCAGTTTCAGTCGATTTTCCGATAACATTTGACATATCAGAATAAACAGGAGGAGTCTGACCTTCAACACCGGCAGGTCCTTCCGGATTATAACCGGTTCCCTGCCATTCCTTTGTTACAGTCTGGCTTGAACGAGGAAGATAATCACGATATTCAGAATCATCATATGGAGTATCCGGATTATCCGGCTTAATTACGATTGGAGAAAACTCTTTTGATTCACTGGTTTTCTGCGACATATCCATTTCAATAGCAACGTTCATGTCGCGGCAGCGGTCTTCGCCAAATGTTTTCTGAAGTGCCTTGAGAATTTTTGCACGAAGTTCAACTTCCTGCTTGCGTATAAGTTTCTGCTGTTTTTCAATTATGCTTACACGGTCACTTTCTGCCATGCCTTCAAAATCATTAATCTGATTTCCATCTGAATCAGTAATTATAAGATTTTCTTCGCGAAGACCTTCAACCGCAGAAAGAATGAGGCGCTGAATACCCAGAACTCGTTTTCTGTCCTGCAAAAGGTTACTCTGAGGGGTAGTTTTAAGAATAACACTTGCAGTAACAGGATTCTGATCTGCAGTAAAGAGCTGTGTTTCAGGCAGAACGATATTTACATCTGCCAGCTGAATTTCCGCTATTGATTCAATATGCTGTTTAAGCTGTTTCTGAATTGTATTTTTAAGCTTTACATTCTGATCTGCATCTGTAGTAGACCAGTTACGATCATAAAAACCTGCCCAAGGGTCAACACTCGATGGTACAAGATTTTCAGAAATCAAAATCTCACGCATCCGGCGGGCAATTTTATCATCATCTACCGAGATATAACCGGCATCATTTGTATAAGCATTAACATTTTCCTGAGAAAGACGATCCAGAATTTTTGTAAGTGATGTGTCGTCCGTAACAGGCGCATTGAAAAGACGTACAGTTGTCGGTTTTGCAGACATCCTCACAGATGCAACCACGGCAACAATTACAATAACAATTATGCCAATCAGTATGACTTTTTGTATTGGTTTCCACTTCGACCATAAATTCTTAATCGAATCAGTTACCTTTTTAAGCCATTCGTTCATCTGACCCCTCCCGTGAACGAATTTTAAAGAAATTTGTAACAAATTTACTTACTAAATTTAATTAAGTATAACATAGGATATAAAATAATGCAAATGAAAAAAATGAATGGTAGTTAGTTTTAATTAATGACTGTTCGTTAGTTTTGAATTTTAAAAATAACTTTATTTTTTACCTAAAAAAAGTTATAATTTATGAATGGCTCAGAAAAAGAAAGTACGTTTATCAGATATTGCAGAAAAACTCAAAATTAGTACAGTTACGGTTTCAAAAGCACTTTCGAACAAAGAAGGTGTTGGAGATGAACTCAGAGACCAGATTAAGCAGATTGCAGAAAAGATGGGATATCAGACAAAAAAAACTTCTGCTGCTGCTTCAAAAAACGGAACTACAGGTAATATAGGAATCCTCATTCCTTCCCGTTTTTTCTCCCCTAACGTTTCTTACTACTGGCATATTTTCAACACTCTTTCTTCTGAGCTTTTAACCCACGGTTATTACAGCATCATGGAACTTCTTTCAGACGATGATGAAAACAAATGTTCTCTTCCAAGAATGATTCAGGACAAAAAAATCGACGGACTAATCATACTTGGTCAAACCAGCGACCTTTATCTTGAAACTCTGAATAAAACATATTCTAATTTTATTCTTTTTGATTTTTATTCAGCAAAACTTTCTTTCGACAGTGTATCAAATGATAATTATTTCTGTTCCTATATGATAACAAATTATGTTATATCACAGGGGCACAAAAAAATCAGATTTGTAGGTAACTTTGGAGCCACAACTTCTATTTCAGACAGATTTATGGGATTTCAAAAAGCAATGCTGGAAAATCACCTTATCTGTTCTCCAGAAGAAATACTAAATGACCGCGACGAGCATGGTTCATTAATAAAAATTCAACTGCCCCCTGAAGAGAATATGCCTACAGCCTTTGTCTGCAATTGTGATGAAACTGCTGTAAATCTTATTAATGCACTTGAAGAAAAAGGTTTTAAAGTGCCGCAGGACATTTCAGTTACCGGCTTTGATAATTATCTTCCACAGAAAAAAACTCCGGTTGAACTTACAACTGTTTATATAAAACCGGAAGATTCAACAAAGATTGCCGCAGAACTGATTATCAATAAAATCACAGAACAAGCATATATAAAAGGCCGCCATCTTGTAAGTGGCAGCCTCATAATCAGAGATTCTGTAAAAAAAATATCATTCTGAAAATCTGTCACCCCAAACTTAGAATAAGACAAATTACGTAACAAGTTCGGAATGACTTTACAGAGTTTTTATAAAGTCATAAATTTTTTCTGCAGCTTTTTTATGAGTAAGTGGTCCCGGATGTCCACGTGAGCCTTTATCTTCCGGATTCTTCTCAATATCATCCATACTTTCAAGCTCAAGTGCATATACATTCATATCACCAGATGCAGACATGTATTCTTTTATTCCCTTTTGAATCAGAGCTGGAACAATATCAAGTGAAAGCATACCCCAGGTCCAGATTATTTTAGCCTTAGGATTATGTTTTCTGATTTCACCAAGGAAACGTTTAGCTTCCGAAATAATTGCATTTCCTGCAACTCCGTTTACACCTTTTCCGTCATCCTGACTCTTAAATCCAGAATTATCATTAGTTCCAAGATTTAAAACTACATAATCTGCACCACCATCATAAGCAATAGCATCACAAGAGCCCATTGCCTGTTGCTGCTCACCATTGAGAACACCGCAAACCTGATCGTAATACATTGGAATAGAAGAAGTAACATCTCCATCCCAGCCCCAGCAGAGCCCCCATCCGCACTGACTTATACTGGTCCAGTCCGCATTCAGTTTCTTAGCCAGCTGAACTGCATAAGTTTTGCTTGCACACATCCACTGTGTAATCCAGTCCATTTCATCAGGGCAGCCAGCAAGACCTTCACCGGAAGTTATACTGTCACCTATAAATTCTATTTTACATGAACGAGGTTTTATTGCGCAAAACTCTCCATTATCATCAAGCCGTAATCCGGTAATCTTAAGATCATGCAATGAATCCCCAGGCATAGGCTGAGTATCCTTTATTATAGAAATAAGATTTTCCTTTTCCGGATTCATATTTCTTGAAAGACAAATCCAGGTTGATTTTTTTGGTGCTATAAAGCGGGTAATCTGAGATCCATTTACTTCTACTGCAAGCCAGATTTCATGACAGTCATAGTTGCATGAAATCTCTGCCCAGACTTCACGGGCTTTAACATTAATTTCAAGAGCAGAACCTGCCCAAAAAAGTCTCACTGCGCCATCTTTACAAATAACATCAGCAATGTTACGACCAAGCAGGCGTATATTTTTTAAATCTTTAATAGGATAATTTTTCATGAATGTGAGTATATCGAATAATAAAAGAATAATAAATGGTTCTCATCGATGAAAAATCACAGCGCAAATCCGTATGTTCCCTCTTTTTATGTTACTTAAATTTACTTAATTTAACCTAATATATTTTACCTAATTAACTTAATTTTTCTTGACATTTTAAGTGAGCGGCTGTACATTAGAAACATAAATGAAATTCCGAAATGTCAAACTGAACTTGTTTCAGGATCGGAATTATAAGACTTTTCAAGGAGCATTATATGGCAAAAATCATCAGCGGTGGAAATCTTCCTAACATTCCATGGCAGGACAAACCTAAAGACAGCTGGCAGCCAATCTGGCGCTACACAGAAAATCCGGTTATCGACCGAAACCCTTTCCCGGGCATGGGTCGAATTTTCAACTCAGCAGTAATTCCTTGGGAAGGAAAATTCAAGGGTGTTTTCCGTGCAGAGTCAACACTTGCACGTCCTTTCCTTTACCTTGGCGACTCAGACGACGGTATACACTGGACCTTCCAGACAGAAAGAATTCACATGCATGATCCTGATGGAAAACCACATGATCCATATTATGCTTATGATCCTCGCGTAGTAAAAATTGATGACACTTATTATATTATGTGGTGCGGCGACTTTGACGGAGCCGCAATCGGAATTGCAAGCACAAAGGATTTTAAAGACTTCACACGTCTTGAAAATCCATTCCTTCCATTCAACCGCAACGCAGTTTTATTCCCACGCAAAATCGACAATAAATTTATAATGCTCTCACGCCCTTCAGATTCAGGACACACACCTTTCGGCGACATTCTTCTTTCACAGTCACCGGATATGAAGTACTGGGGAGAACACCGCCTCGTAATGCAGAAAGGCGGAAGCGGCTGGTGGGAAGGCCTCAAAATCGGTGCAGGCCCGGCCCCAATCGAAACAGACGAAGGCTGGCTTTTGTTCTTCCACGGAGTTTGCCAGACCTGTAACGGCTACGTTTACTCATTCTCAGCAGCCCTTCTCGACCGCGACAAGCCTTCAATCGTCAAATACCGCTGCTCTGACTACATGCTCACACCGGAATTGCCATACGAAACAACAGGCTTTGTAGACAACGTTTGCTTCCCGGTAGCCGCCCTCACAGATCAGGCAACAGGCCGTATCGCCCTCTACTACGGTTGTGCCGACACAGTAACAGGCCTCTGCTTCACAACAGTCGACGAAACAATCAAGTTCATCAAAGAACACAACGAATTGAGCGCACTCGACAAAGACGAAGGTAGATTCTAAGGTAGCAAGGAGGGGAATGCCTTCCCCTCGTTCCAAAGAAGAAGGGTACGGTAGTTTCGACAAGCTCAACCACCGTACCCTTTTTCTTTTCCACTACCCCTTCTAACGGGGGCTCCGCCCCCGTAACGCCCCTGCTTTACTTTTTCGGTAATGTTACAGTAACAATCAAATCATCATCATCTTCTTCAAGCTCATAATTATATTCTACGCCATCCATAGATTCTATTGCATAATATCTGTATCTGCTTAAATCATTATTCTTTCCTTCTACGGAATCAGTATCATTTTTTCTTTCAATATATGAAGTTCCAAATTCTACCCATTCATGAGTTCTTTTATCGTATGCTAAAACCCAAAAACCTGCTTCCTGTTTTGTAGAAAACTTTCCTTTAAGCTTCATATTCTCATTAGCATCTTCACCATCATCAACAGCATATAAATCAAATATAAAAGCGTTTGAATTTCCAGTATAAGTTGGAATGGCAGGTTTTGAAAAATCGCTGCCAGCATTTCTAATTTCAATTACAAGATCATTATGACTTTTATCAACTTTATAGGCGGCATTTATATCATTATCTGGCTCAATTGCAAAATACCGATAATCAGAAGGTTTTAAGTTTTTATCTGACTTTATTTTATATTCTTCATCAAAAAAATTGAACGTTTTAGATCCAATTTCTTTCCAGTCTTTATCTGCATAAGCAAAAATCTTTAATCTTATAACTTTAGTATCATTTTTATTTATAAGCAGTAAATGGCTCTTAAATTTTCCGCTGACAGAGTCTGCATCAATTACATATCCATATTCACTTTCGAATTCTGGAACATTGCCCTGTGCAAAGATTACACCAGATATAAATAACATCAATGAAAACATCAAAGATATTTTTCTAATTTTCTTCATAATATACTCCTTAAAAGTTAAGTATAATACAAATCAGCCAAAATTCAATGTTTTACCACGCAACCTTCCCGCCGGTTATCTTTCATGATTTCAGTACAAGCCCGTATTTTTGAATCCGCAATCGGCTAGAAGGTAAGCTGCATTTTTTGTATACAATTTAGATAGAGAATTATTCATCATATTCTTTTAAGTCATGATATAATTATAAATATGAAAAACTATGTTAATTGGGCGATTCTTGCCCCGGGCCGCATTGCAAACTCTATGGCAGCGGCTATGAATGGAATAAAAGACGGAAAACTTAAAACTATTGACGGAAGTAAAATCCGTTTAAATGCAGTAGCCAGCCGGAATCTGGAACGTGCCCAGAATTTTGCAAAAAAATGGAATTTTGAAAAAGCCTATGGCAGCTACGAAGAGCTTTACAATGATCCGGAAGTAGATGCAGTTTATATTGCAAATCCTCATGCCTTCCATATGGATTCCGTATTGGGCTGTCTCAATGGCGGAAAACACGTACTTTGCGAAAAACCTGCAGGCTGTTCTCGCGACCAGCTGGATAAAATGACTTCCCTTGCCCGAGAAAATAAACTCTTCTTTATGGAAGCAATGTGGACAGCCTTTAATCCGACAATTGCAGAAATCCGCCGGGAAATTGCAGCAGGCACAATCGGACAAATCCAAAATATTGATTCCCGTTTCTGCAACAGAAATCCTTACGACCCGGATGACAGAAACTATGACCCTCGACAGGCTGGCGGTGCCCTTCTCGACCTTGGCATTTACAATATCTACTTTGCCATGATGATTGCAGACTTTTCTCCTATTACCGCAGAAAGTTCAGCCGTTCGCATGCTTAAAGGTGTTGATGCCTGGAACAGCGTAAACCTCACCTTTGAAAACGGAATTGTAACATCCTTCCAGGATGCAATGGACCTGCCTTCTGCAGTGCCTACTCATGACGCTGTAATTTACGGAAGCAAGGGATACATCACTGTCGAAAACTTTTTCTGCAGTCAGAAGGCCGATGTTCACGTTTACAAAAATATCTGGGGTGGAGATTCAGAAGTAGTTCGCAAAATCAGAGAGCCTTTCGCTGTAAACGGCTACGAATACGAACTTGCCCATGCAACAGAATTTATTCTCTCAGGAAAAACAGAATCAGACGTACATACTTTCAAAAAATCAGAAGCTTTGATTGATATGATGGATGCACTGCGCCGCGACTGGAATTTCAAATATCCATGGGAAGCCTAAAATCGAAGAACCGTTAAAAACAGGGCTGCGACAGCGGGCCTGTTTAGGTTCATCGAAAGAATGGCTCAGAGGCAAGCTATGCTTGCCGACTTTGTCATTCCCCGGCTTGACCGGGGAATCTAAACATAACAGGAGATGATTAAAAAATGAACTACAAAATCACAGGAAACGAAAACGTATTATTCAACAACAATGCCTTTTACTGCATTGGAACTGGCCGAATGGGACTGGCCCTTCAAAAGCAGTATTTTGAACAGCTCAAGCTGGTACAGGAAAAAATCGGCTTTGAGCATATCCGTGGCCACGGACTCTTTCACGACGACATGGCAATTTACCGCGAGTTCCAGCCGGGAGTAGCAGAATTTGGTCCTCATGCCTGGGAAGGCCGCGACGAGAAAAAGGTTCAGGTAGAATACAACTGGACTTATCTTGATATGGTTATGGATTCTTACCGCGAACTTCATATAAAGCCTTTTATAGAACTTGGCTTTATGCCAAAGCAGCTGGCTTCAGGCGACAATTCAATTTTCTACTGGAAGGGGCACACTACACCACCTTATAACTACGAGCGCTGGGCCGGCCTGGTTCAGGCAACGCTGCGCCATCTTATGGACCGCTATGGAACCGATGAAGTTGTTACCTGGCCTGTTGAAGTATGGAACGAGCCAAACCTTCCGGGCTTCTGGAAAGATGCAGACATGAAGGAATATTTTAAACTTTATGATATTTCTTCCAGAGCGGTAAAGGCTGTAGACAAACGCTTTAAGGTTGGCGGACCTGCAGTCTGCGGCGGAACAGATAAAGAATGGATAAAAGCCTTTCTTGATTTTGTGTGCAAAAATAAATGCCCGCTGGACTTTGTAAGCCGTCACCACTACACCACCGAGTTCCCGAATTATGACGGACACTACGGTTACCCAAAACTTCATCCAAAAGAAAAATGCTTTGAACAGCTAGATTCTACACGCGGCATAGTTGATTCATTCAAAGAATTCAAAGGCATGGATATAAATGTAACAGAGTTCAATACTTCTTATATACCAAACGCGCCGGTTCACGACATGAATCTAAATGCTGCCTATATTGCACTCATGCTTTCTACATTCGGCGACAATCACAAATCTTATTCTTACTGGACCTTTGGAGATATTTTTGAAGAGGCAGGTGTTCCGTATACTCCATTCCACGGTGGCTTTGGACTTGTTGCAAACGGACTTATTCCAAAGCCAACCTTCTGGACTTTTGCCTTTTACAAAAAACTTACAAAAAACTACGAAAAATGCGTACTAAAAACCAAAAACTGCGTAGTAGTAAAACAAACTAACGGTAGTTATTCTGGAGTAGTCTGGAATGTAGATGAAGAAATGACAGGCAAAGAGTTCAAACTCGACCTCACCTTCCCACTCGAAAACCGGGCAAAGGGAAAAACAGAAGATGAAAAGCTTCCTAACGTACTTATTACCGAGCTGGTAGATGAAGAAGTCTGCAATCCTCTCAAGGTTTGGCACGATTTAGGAGAACCTGCAAATCCGAGCCAGGAACAGATGGAAATCCTTCGTGCTGCAGCCCAGCCTTTTGTTCAGACAAAGAGAAGCGGCAACAAAATCAGCCTGGTACTCAAGGAAAATGCAGTCTGCTACTTTGAAATTAAAGCCGCACCAATAAAAAGCGACCGCGGTTATACCTACGGAAGACTAAAATAACCCCCGGTGGTTGAGTAGGCACGAAGTGCCGTATCGAAACCACCTGTTATAAAACCTCGGTGGTTTCGATACGGCTTCGCCTACTCAACCACCGTAATCAGGAGATTTCAATGAACTATTCATCCAATTCCGATACCATCACCCGCGACTTTTTCGACTCCCTTTTACTCGAACCCCGCTATATCGATTCTGACTTACCTTCAACAAAGCTTGAGCTATACGGTCGAACTTTCGACACCCCGGTTATGACCGCGGCTCTTTCCCACCTGGGCAACACTGCAGAAAACGGTATGGTAATTTACGCTCAGGCAGCCGCAAAGTGCAACGCTGTTCACTGGGTCGGCATGGGAGAAGATAAAGAGCTGGAAGAAATAACAGCAACCGGCGCCGCTACAATCAAAATCATAAAACCGCATGCAGACAATAAAGAAGTTTTCCGCAAGATTGAACACGCTAAAAAAGCCGGCTGCTTTGCCGTAGGTATGGACATAGACCACGCCTTCAACGGAAACGGCGGCTATGATAATGTACTGGGTCTTCCCATGAAGCCAAAGACTACAGAAGAGCTTACTGATTTTGTTCAGGCAGCAGGCAACACTCCATTTATTGTAAAGGGAGTACTTAGCACAAAAGACGCTGAAAAATGCCTTAAGGCAGGCTGTAAAGGAATTCAGCTTTCACACCACCACGGAATTATAAATTATGCCGTTCCACCACTTATGATGCTGCCAGAGATTCTTCAAGTTACACGTGGCGAAATACCTGTATTCATAGATTGCGGAATTGAAAGCGGAATGGATGTCTATAAATGTCTTGCCCTCGGAGCGACAGCTGTAAGTGTTGGTCGTCACCTCATGCCGTTTTTGAAGGAAGGAGCTGACAAAACTTCAGACCGAATTAAAGAAATGACAGGCGAACTGGCCGCAACCATGGCCCGCAGCGGCATCCGCGACCTCAAGAGCTTCGACCCGACAGTTATTCATCAGAGAACATTTTAACAAACTGTCATCCTGAACTTAGGGAGCGACTGCTGCAAGCCGTAAAAATGCTACGGTGGAGCATTTTTAGCGAGTCTCCGAGCAGCTATGCTGCGAAGGGGCAAGAATCTATACAAGAGTCCCCGAAATAATTCGGGGTGACACGTCACTTTATTTTACTACAACCACAAGTACCCGTCCGCTTGCAACGCAGACCTCGGCCACTTTTCCAGGAAGTACTTCATTGCTTACTCCAAGCTGAAAGTTCGCACTCAGGCTGGCATTCTCCAACGGGTACTTTGCGTTTTTAATAGTCACACCACTCACATCGCCGGCAACCGTCAGAACAGAAAAATATGAGCAATTATCTTCTATAAAAAAAGGCTCTTTACCGACTATCTGCATTTTTGAATAGTCATCAATTAAAACCGCCTTTTTTCCAAGCCCATCCAGATATAAAAGAATGGAAATATTTGCCAGTGCATGGTCGAAGCGGCCGCCCATTGCCCCAAGTAATAAAAAATCACTAAAGCCACGCTCCACTGCAAGCTTTGCTGCATATAAAGTATCTGTATCATCTTTTTCACGGGGAAGTTTTACAATTTCAGGATGCCCGGCAGTACCGGCATATTTAGATAAAGCAGATTGATCACATGAATCAAAATCACCAACAATAAGCTCCGGTACTACACAAAGCCCATCAGCGTGAGAAAGTCCGCCATCGCAGAAAATAAAAAAATCGTCAGGCTGTAAAAAGAATTTTGTTTCTTTATAATCGTGAATCTCACCGGCAGAAACGATAACACAACGCTTCAAAAAAAATCCTCCAAAAAAGATGACACGTAATTGTGGTTTCAACAATCTCAACCACCGAAAAGCAAGCTTAATAACCAGCTAACACCCCACATCCTATCTTGTATTCCCCAGAATTATTTCCATCCAGCTGCGTTTATCTCTTTTTGAAGTATCCAGACCAAAGAGTTCCATAAATTTTTCCAGAGCCATGCGAACGTCATCTGCCGCATCTGTTCCATCAGTTACTTCAACTTCAATATACTTAAGGTTGTTTACCATTTCAAGCTCAAGATGAAAATCGCAACCCGACAAAACTACCGATCGGCAGTGAACTCCATAAGCATCCTTTTTCTTTTCAAAAAACTGATGATAACCTGAAAATAAAAGAAGGTCGCGGATAACATCCGGTTTTTCAACAAAAGTTTCGTCTTCACGGTTTAATTCAATTCCGTTTTCAATAGTCTTCCGCTTTATGCAAAAATACGAACGTTCGTTAGCTTTATCATCAGCAGACGCTTCACTTCTTATGCGGATAACCTGAGGCTCACCAGCAGCCTTACTCTCTTCACGGGTAGTATAACGGGAAAAATAAGCATCCGATTTTAACAGATGTTCCAGTCCTTCTGCAGCCACCTCAAGACCAGGCAGAGTCTCTTCCCCAGAAATCACCTTAAAAATGTTTTCATATTCCGCATCAGTCAGCGGAATCTTAATTTCAATCTCGAGTCCCATCTAAACCCCGTCATCCCGAACCTTCGCAGCATAGCTGCTCGGAGACTCGCTGTGCCGCTCCCTATGATTCGGAATCTATTCCTTCTTTCCAGCCTCAGCAATCTCTTTTAATTCAGCATAAAACTTCGGATACTGTCTTTCAATCAAAACAGGTCTTCCCTTTGTATCAAGAAAGCAGTGGGTACTCTTTCCTTGGAATACAAGCTCGTCCTTACATTTAAACTCATAAGAAAAAGTCAGCTTGGCAGCCGAAAGCTTTTCAATACCAACCATAATTGAAATAGTATCCGGGAAAGTTGTCGACTTCTTATAAACGCCTTCAACAGACATTACCGGCGAAGCCATTCCCTCTTCTTCAAGCTTAATAAAAGACCAGCCCAGCTGATCCAGAAAATCCACGCGGGCCTCTTCCATATAGCGGATATAGTTAGAATGATGGGTAATTCCCATTTTGTCAGTTTCGTAATAATTAACTTTGTGCAAATAAGGTTTTATAGTTTTCATACCTTCATTTTCGACATTTTCTCTCTTTTTGTCAATCTTAATGATATAGTATAAAATTGTTATAACGTATCAGGGTAAATGAATTATAAAAAAGTTCGGTCAATTTGGCTCGAAGGCTCGAGACATATGTCAAAAAGACTCTGTTTGGGGATGCCGCTTGAGTGGCATTACAATAGTTTCCACCCCCCAAACAGCGTCTAGCGCGTTATCGCGCGTTTTTGACATATGTATCGAGACTGAGAGCAACAATAACTTGAAATCTTTATAATTCATTTAAGACGTTTATTTTCTAACTACCATTTTTATAGGTATATTTGTCTAAAAACTGTTGTTAATAACCTTTTTTTTTACTATATTATAATTATGTTGTTAGATGTACAAAACTTAAACGCAGGTCTTGAAGACGGAAAAGAAATCCTCAGAGACCTTAATATACAGATTGGTCAGGGCGAAACACACGTTCTGATGGGACCAAACGGTGCCGGAAAATCTTCTCTCGGAAATGCCCTTATGGGAAATCCTGTTTACAAAATCACAGGTGGAAAAATCCTTTTTAAGGACACCGATATCACAGAAGAAAGTGCCGACAAACGCGCAAAGCTCGGAATGTTCATGTCTTTCCAGAGCCCGCTCGAAGTTCCAGGCATCAGCCTCGAGGCTTTTATCCGCTCTGCAATTCAGCAGAAAACCGGCGAACACGTAAAGCTTTTCCAGTTCCAGAAGGAACTCAAGCGCTGCATGGAACTTCTTTCCATGAATCCTGATTACGCCCGCCGCGACCTCAACGTAGGTTTTTCCGGCGGTGAACGTAAGAAGTCAGAAATCCTTCAGCTTCTTATGCTCAAACCGGACTTCGCCATCCTCGACGAAACAGACTCCGGCCTGGACGTAGACGCCATCCGCTTTGTTGCAAAGGGAATCGAAGAATACCGCAAAATGACAAACGGCTCACTCCTCATTATCACTCACACAACAAAGATTCTCGAAGGCCTTGCCGTAGACAAAACTCACATCATCGTAAAAGGCCACATTGTAAAAACCGGAGACGGTTCCCTCTTTAAGGAAATTAATGAAAAGGGATTTGAGGAATTCATTAAATAGCAATAAGCTTTTACCCGCAAGCATTTAGGAAAATATTTGGGCTTATTGCTAGCAGCTAACCGCTAGCAGCTTGGAAACAACATGGAAGACAAACAGAAAATAGAAGATATAAACAGAGAGTTTTACGATTTCCGCTACGAAGAAACAGAAGAAAATACCTTCCGTCTTGAATCAGGTTTGACCCCGGAAATCGTAACTAAAATCTCAGATGAAAAAGGCGACCCGGACTGGATGCGCGAGTTCCGCCTCAAGTCACTCGAACTTTACAATTATCTAAAGGTTCCTAAATGGGGTCCTTCAATCGACGGTCTAAATATAAACAACATTGCAACCTACGTTCGTCCTAAAACTCAGATGAGCGGCAAATGGGAAGACGTTCCGGATGATATTAAGGAAACCTTCGAAAAACTCGGTATTCCGGAAGCAGAACGAAAGTCTCTTGCTGGCGTTGGCGCCCAGTACGACTCTGAGTTAGTTTACCATAACGTACAAAACGAAGTTTCAAAACAGGGCGTAGTTTATCTTGGCTTTGAAGAGGCCTTAAAGTCCGAAGAATGGGGACCAATGGTAAAAGAATACTTTATGACCCTCATTACTCCAAAGGACCACAAGTTTGCCGCCCTTCACGGAGCAGTATGGTCGGGCGGTTCTTTTGTTTACGTTCCAAAGGGAGTTCACCTTTCCTTCCCTCTTCAGTCTTACTTCCGTTTGAACGCCCGCGGTGCCGGTCAGTTTGAACACACACTGATTATTGTAGACGAAGGCGCAGACCTTCACTTTATTGAAGGATGTTCTGCACCTAAATATAACGAAGCAAACCTGCACGCCGGAGCTGTAGAACTTTTTGTAAAAAAAGGCGCACATCTTCGCTACAGCACCATCGAAAACTGGTCTAAGAATATGTACAACCTCAACACCAAACGTGCCCACGTAGAAGAAGGAGCTTCCATTGAATGGGTTTCTGGTTCTTTCGGCAGCCACGTAAGCTACCTCTACCCGGAAAGTGACCTTGTTGGCCGTGGTGCAAAATCTGAGTTCACAGGAATCACTTTTGCAGGTGCCGGCCAGGAGCTGGATACCGGTGCCAAGATGGTACACCTCGCGCCGGACACTTCAAGCCTCATCAGTACAAAATCAATTTCTAAAGGCGGCGGAGTCTCAATCTACCGCTCAGCAGTTTATATCGACAAAAACGCCACAGGCAGTAAAACAAGCGTTTCCTGCGAAAGCCTTATGCTCGATTCAGAAAGCCGTTCAGACACTATTCCAGCAATGGTAATCAAAAATGACGAATGTGACGTAGGACACGAAGCAAAAATCGGTCGTATTTCTAACGACGCAATTTTCTACCTGATGTCACGAGGCATTCCGGAAGACGAAGCGCGAAGCATGATTGTGAGCGGCTTTGCAAATCCGGTAAGTAAGGAACTGCCGCTGGAATATGCGGTAGAAATGAATAACTTAATTAAGCTTGAAATGAAAGGTTCAATGTAGCAAACTCGTTAAAAAAATTGCGAAAACCTGGAGCAATTTTTTAGAGTTTACCACATAAATAATGTTAGAGGTATAACAATGGATAAAACAAGAGAAACAACAATAGACATAAACCAAATACCATATCTTACCTGGACCTGGCTTAAGATAAATAAAGATTCTGTTTCTTATGATTTTTCTCTTACAGAAAACAAGGGAAATGAAGCTCAGATTCCGGAAGGAATAAACGTAAGCAGTGGAAAATCTATTTCAACAAGTCTTCCCGAACCAAGTTTTTCTATTGGTCAAGAAGCTGCAAAACTGATTTCTGACGCAACAAAAGAAGGTAAAATCTACACAGTAGAAAAAAGCACAAGCCAGCCTCTTATCATCAGAATAAAACTGGATTCAAACTCTGCTACACATCAGATAATTCATGCAAAGGCTGGAACTGAAGCAAATATAATTATTATTTACGAAGGTCAGGCCGAATTAGCAGGAGTCATTACAAAGGTTTACGCAGAAGATGATTCAAAGCTTCATATAAGTAAAGTTCAGCTTTGCGGTAATAATGTAAATCAGATTGATGATACTGCAGTAGTTTGCGGCGAGCGCGCAAAAGTCAGTCTCACACAAATAGAACTCGGCGGCGCTCACATAGACGTTGGTTTCCACGCTACACTTGACGGCTACCAGTCAGCCTTTTATTCAGACACAGCCTATATCTGCCAGAATAATCAGTATCTTGATATGAATCAGGTAGTTGTTCACAAGGGAAAGAAAACCGTCTGCGATATGAAGACTCATGGAACAGCAAAGGACGAAAGTACAAAAACTTACCGTGGAACAATCGACATGGTAAAAGGCTGTGCAGGTTCAATGGGTAACGAAATAGAAACTACCCTGCTGCTTTCTCCAAAGGCAGTAGTAAAAGCCGCACCGATTATTCTCTGTGGCGAAGAAGATATTTCTGCCGAACACGGCTCGACAATCGGAAAGCTTTCAAAAGAAATGCTTTTTTACATGAACAGCCGAAGCATAGACCAGAAAACCGCAGAAGAACTGCTTACAAATGCAAAGGTCACAGCGGCTGCATCGAGCATAGCTGATGAGAATATTCGCAAAGAAATCGAAGAGTTTTTTCAAAAATAACCATGCTGAACTTAGGGAGCGATGGCTGAAAGCCGATAAAATTCTCCGGTGGAGCATTTTAAGCGAGTCTCCGAGCAACTATGCTGCAAAGGGGCAAGCATTTATTACTGAGAGCCTGAAACAAGTTCAGGGTGACGGAGCACGTTATGGAAAATAAATACAGAAAAGATTTTCCCTTTTTCAAGGCAATAGATGAAAAATCTTCCATTGAAAACAAGGATCTAATATATTTTGACACAGCAGCAACAGCACAGCGCCCATTCATTGTTCTTAATGCAATGACACATTTTTATGCCACAGAAAATGCTAACCCACTTCGAGGTCTTTACTCACTTAGTGAACGAGCTACTATGGCTTATGAAAATGCCCGTCAGACAGTTGCCAGATTCATTAACGCCCGTGAATCCGCAGAAATTGTATTTACACGTAATGCTTCAGAAAGTCTGAATCTTGTTGCCTACAGCTGGGGCCTGAACCGTCTGCATGAAGGCGATGAAATCTGTATTTCAATTATGGAACACCACTCAAATATTGTTCCATGGCAATTTGTTTGTCAGAAAACCGGTGCAAAACTTGTTTTTCTTGAATGCGACAAAGAGACAGGAATTATCAGTGACGAAGAAATTTCCGCAAAAATCAATTCACGTACAAAAATTATTTCTGTAGTTCATGTAAGCAATGTTCTTGGCGTTACCAATCCTGTAAAAAAACTTAGCAAGGCCGCACATGATGTCGGAGCTATCTTTATTGTTGACGGAGCACAGTCTGCCCCTCATATGAAGGTTGATGTGCAGGAGTTTGACGCAGACTTTTTTGCTATGAGCGGCCACAAACTCTGTGGACCAATGGGAATCGGAGCCCTTTACGGTAAACGCGCTCTCTTAGAAGAAATGGAACCTTTCCTCCGCGGCGGCGAAATGATTGAATACGTTACCCGCGAAAAGGCAACCTGGGCCGAGGTGCCCCACAAGTTTGAAGCCGGAACCGTAAGCGCCGGAGACGCCGTTGGAATGGCGGCAGCCATCCGCTACATTCAGAGCATTGGACTTGAAAATATAGAAAAGCATGATGCCCAGCTTGCCTGCCGCATTGTTGAAGGAATGAAAAATATTCCACACATAAATATAATCGGTCCAAAAGACGGCAATAAACGCTGCGGAATTGTTACCTTTACTGTAGATGGAGTTCATCCACATGATGTAGCTACCCTTCTTTCAGAAGAGCATATTGCAATTCGTGCAGGCCACCATTGCGCACAGCCACTGGGCCAGTATCTTGAACAGACAGCAACAGCCCGTGCAAGTCTTTACTTTTACAACACAGAAGAAGAAGCTGATATCTTCCTCGAAAAATTATCTCATCTTAGGGAATGGTCAGGCTACAAAGATTTATAGGCGTCATGCTGAATCTATTTCAGCATCTATAATAATGAGACCCTGAAACAAGTTCAGGGTGACATGGAAGGAAATAAAATGGACACAAAGGAACTATACAGAGAAATCTTAAACGAACATAATATCAATCCAACTCACAAGCTTGCAATGGAATCTCCAGACTTCTGTCTTGAAGGAGTAAACCCAAGCTGCGGCGACCAGATTACTCTTCAAATAAAACTTGGCGAAGACGGAAGAATTGCAGATGCAAGCTTTACCGGCAGCGGCTGTGCCATCAGCCAGGCTTCTGTAGATATGATGGCAGACCTTGTAATCGGAAAAACAAAGGAAGAAGCTCTTGCTCTTGCTGATATATTTGACCGTATGATAAAAAGCGAAGTAACAGAAGAAGATCTTGAAAAACTTGATGAAGCCGCAGCTCTTCAGGATATTTCACACATGCCTGCCCGGGTAAAATGCGCAATGCTCGGCTGGCGCACAATGAAAGAAATGCTGGGTACAAAATAGTACCGGTGGTTGAGTACTCGCAAAGCGAATATATCGAATCAACCTCTTGATTCAAAACCGAATTTCTGATATATTAAATATCACTTCGGCGCTTTAGCTCAGCTGGATAGAGCAACTGCCTTCTAAGCAGTAGGTCGACAGTTCGATTCTGCCAAGCGTCAATAATCTGAAAGGAGATGACCAATAAGTTTATCTCCTGGTGTCATTCCGAACTTGTTTCGGAATCTATAGCTCTAAATGTAGTGTAGATGCTGAAACATAGGGAGCGGCACTGCGTAGCAGGGCAAAAATAGTCCAGTGGACTATTTTTAGCGAGTCTCCGAGCAGCTGTACTGCAAAGGTTCAGCATGACAATACTTTTTAGACAGCCCCTTTTTATATCTATTCTGCTGATATGGTTACTGAACCCAAAAATAATACATTACTGTTTATTGTTGAATAAGTTGAATCCTGTCCAACTTCTACCGCAAACATAGCAACATACCATATAGAATCAGAACCTGAACCTGAATAGTCTACATCTTCATCACCTTTTTTAGGACGTAAAGAAGAGTCCATATTCTTAAAATTAAAAGAATTATCACCAGTTCTTGATATATTTCTTACAGGAATAACGATTGAAGAGCTGTTATAAATATTTGCTCCTCCAACAAGAATCTGTGCCTGATATGGAGGATAATTACTTAAGCGAATATGAACAAGTCTGTTCATACCTGCAGAAGGAATCAAAACAGACTGACTATAATTTCCATAGGCACCAAGAGGCTTATACTTATAGTTATTAATCAATTTGTCAGCTGCAGAAGAAGAAGTTTCTATATTATTTGCTGTAGCTACGATGGTTTTATATTCACTTTCCATTCTGCTACTGCTTCTATAAATTTTATAATAAACTTCTGTTCCTAAAAATTTTACACCCTCATAATCATTTTCGGTAGTATAGAATTCAAAATACCAGCTTGAAGGATCAATAGAAGAATAAATAGGTTCATTAGTAACAAGAGTTGGCGGATCAATTACATAATATGTATCAAGTCCGCAAGAAGTGTTAAATAAAATAAGACATACAAGTAAAAAGCTTAAAAATATGTTTTCTTTTTTATTGTATGTCTTATTCATATATATATTTAATGTTTTAGAATGTTTTACTGAATTTTTCCGTCGTTTTTAAGAGCAATAAGTCTAGACTTTGCAAGATTAGCCCATTCACTGTCTGAATACTTATCATTAAGCTCTGTGTATACTGCAGAAGCTTCTGTATAGTCACCTTTAGTTTCCATAACACGAGCATAGCTGAACATAGCATGTTCACGCATTACAAAATCTTTTGAATCTGCAGCAAGCTTATAATTTGCAGCAGCTTCGTCTGTCTGACCAAGTTCTTCATTACATGCAGCAAGATTAAAATATGCTATTGGAGCAAGGTAAGATTTCTTTGCTTTCTTAGCTGTTTCTTTCCAATATTCTGCTGATTCAGAATATTTTTTCTGCTGATATGTAAGATCTGCACAAAGCATATTTGCGCGGGCACCTGTAATTCCACCCTTCTTAACGTATGCAGATGCTTTTTCAATAGCAGTCTGACGTCTTGTTTCAACTTCAGCTTCTTCGAGATCTGAACTCTTATCTGTTAATTCAAAAACGATTTCATCAAGAGCCTGAAGATTTTTTGCAGTAGCTTTATTCATTACAGAAGCTGCAATAATATAACCTATTACAGCACAAATAATAATGACAATTGCTGCTATAAAAAATTTCTTATTCTTTTCAATAAAAGCGGCAAGTTTTGTGCTTGCAGTTTCTTCTTCATAATTTGCCATTTTATATAAACCTCAATTTATAAAAAATATTTATCTTTTTATAAAGCCGCCATCTTAATGACGGTCTATATGCAATTCGTTCATAAGCCGGATAACGTAAGTACGTTGAATACCAAGAACGCTGGCGGCCTTTGTCTGATTCCATCCGTTTTCAGAAAGAATCCTTATGATATATTCCCGTTTAAAAGCATCTACTGCAGTCTTAAGAGATTTATCACTTCCATCTTTTCCAACAGCCTCTACAGTCTGCGATAAAGCTGGACTTTCAACTGCAAAACCAAGATCACTTTCATTAATAACAGGCGGTTTGCCAACAATGAATGCTCGTTGTACAGCATTAATCAATTCATCAGCATTACCCTGCCAGAAACACTCAAGCATTTCTGCTTTTGCACCTTCAGAAAACTCAGTAAAACCAAGTCCTGATTTTTTTGCAAAACGCGCAAGATAAACCTGCGCTATAGGAATTATATCCTCTTTTCTTTGACGTAATGGAGGAACATTCAGAATCACAGTATTAAGCCGTGAATATAGTTCTGCAGAAAATTCCCCACAAGAAACAACATCTTCAATCGGACGCTCAGCTGTACAAATTATCTTAAGATTAAGATTTTTTCCAGCCGTTTTCTTAATTAAGTCCAGAAAAGCTGCCTGCATCTGATGATTTAAAGTATCAGCAAAACTTACAAACATTGTAATTCTTTGCCCGTATGTAATCATACGACTTACAGTTTCAAAACCATCAATTACCTGTGCTTCTGTAAACGACCTGCAGTTTATCTCAAAAAAATAACCGGTACTATTTTCAGCACCTGAAGATTTAACAACAGCAGAATGGATATGCTGGGCAATAAGACGTTTTCCCGTCCCCCTTTCTCCAATTAACAGCACCGAAGCGTTATTTCCAGAAAGAGTCTGTACCAGCGTACTAAGTTCTTTTGCAAAAGAGCTTTTGCCTGCAAAAGGTATAACTTTCTTTTCCATTCCCACCCGTATGATATTACCGTCATGCTGATCCTGAAACAAGTTCAGGATGACGTTCAGCATCTAAAAGAATAGCCCCCGAACGCTGAACTTGATTCAGTGTCGGGGTGACGGTTGACTTTAGTCGTTTTTCTGAGACTTAAGCATATCACCGAGTGTGTATGCTCCGTCATCATCGTCATTCGAACTAGACATATACTGTGAGATTTCGTCGCGCTGCTGCTTTCTCTTATACTCACGTACAGAGAAGGCAACCTGCTCCTTGTCTACCTTTACGTCTACAACGAATACGTTGATTTTGTCGCCAACCTTGTATTTTGTAACAGCCTCTTCAAAAGGAACATCCTTGTCGTCACTGAGGTTTGCCTTATTTACAAGACCTTCAATTCCGTTTGGAGCCTTTACGAAGATTCCGAAATCTGTGATAGAAGTAATTTCACCTTCCAAAGTTGAACCAGGCTTATATTCTTCTGCGAATGCCTTCCAAGGATTGTCTGTAAGCTGCTTGATTCCAACTTTAACTCTGTGAGCTTCTGGATCGCACTCAATAACAACAGCTTCAATTTCCTGATCAACAGTCAATTCGCTGCCCGGATGCTTAACTTTCTTTGTCCATGAAATATCATCAGCATGAAGGAAAGCGTCGATTCCGTCTTCAAGAGCAACAAATGCGCCGATGTTTGTAATCTTAACAACCTTGCCCTTGATTTTTGTTCCAACAGGATATTTTTCTGCAATTGAATCCCATGGATTTTCTGTAGCCTGCTTAAAGCCGAGAGAAACACGACCAGCCTGGATATCATATCCAAGAATCATTGCTTCAACTTCCTGACCAACAGAAACCATATCGCCAGGCTTGTTTACTTTCTTTGTCCAAGAGAACTCAGAAATGTGTACAAGACCTTCAATTCCTTCTTCAAGTTCAACGAATGCACCGAATTCTGTAAGCTTTGTAACCTTACCCTTTACGATGTCATTAACATGATATTTTTCTTCGAAGTGAATCCATGGATCTTCAGCAAAGTGCTTAAGAGAGAGATTGATTCTCTTTTCAGCAGGATCAAGGCGGATAACCTTAAGTTCGATTTCCTGTCCCTTCTTTACGAAATCCTTTGGACGAGCTACGTGGCCCCAGCTCATATCGTTGATGTGGAGAAGACCATCAAAGCCACCCAAATCAATGAATGCACCAAAGCTTGTAAAGCTCTTTACTGTACCCTTTACAGTGTCGCCAATCTGTACAGAATTGAAGAATGCATCGCGTTTTTCATCGATTTCTTCTTCAAGATACTTGCGGCGGTTAACTACAGGGTTCAATTTATTATCTGAATAAAGACGTTCAATATAGAACTTAGATCTCAAACCAATCAATGACTCAGGCTTGTCAATCTTTTCAGCATCAGCCTGACTGATAGGCAGGAATGCTGCACGGTCAATACCAAGATCAACCTCATAGCCACTCTTCACTACTTTTACGATTACGCCATCAACAGGGGTTTTATCCTTCCATGCTGACTGAATCTCTTTCATGTAGCGCTTTGAATCAGCCTTCTTCTTTGACAATACAGGACCATTAGCATTGTGTCCTGACAAGAACGCCTGAACCTTATCCCCTTCTTTCGGCAGGTCGCCTGCGAACTCCTCTGTAGGGATTAATCCCTCTGACTTGTCTCCAATATCAACATAAACATAGTCATTGGTAATCTGTACTACGATACCTTCTACCATCTGACCAGCCTGTGGTGCATTGAATTCTTTAAGGGACTCCTCTAATTGTGTCTGAAAGTCGCCCTTGGAGTTCTGAGCTTCTTCCTTTTCCACTTCCATTTCTTCCATTCTAAAACCTTTAATTTATGAAATTTGTTTTTCTATTATCGCACAAACATTGTCTATCGTCAAGTTAGAAGTATCTATATATAGCGCATCTTTTGCAATTTTAAGAGAACCTTCTTTCTTGTTTTTGTCCATTTCGTCGCGCTTTTCTATAGCAGCCTTGATTTCTTCAAGAGTCATATCACTAACCCCCTGATCAAACCGGCGTTTAGCACGAACCTCTGCAGAAGCATCCAGGTAAACCTTGACTTCTGCATTCGGAAACACAACAGTTGTCATATCGCGACCTTCGCAGACAATACTAAGGCTTTTTGTAATCTCCCGCATAAGATTGTTTACCAGATGACGGATTTCTACTATAGAACTAACCTGACTTGCATTTGCAGTAATCCGGTCATCATGAAGATGGCCTGTAACATCTTTTCCATTAAGGATAAAATGACCTTCTTTTGTATATTCGATTTTCTGCTTGCGGCAAAAATCAAGAGTTGCCTTTTCATCCTTATAATCAACTCCGGCATCAAGCACGGCCATTGTCAAAGTTCTGTAAAAACCGCCGCTGTTCAAAAAAGTAATATCTAATTTTTCTGCCAGCATTTTTGCTATTGTACTTTTTCCTGTTCCTGCAGGACCATCGATTGCTATAATCATTTTTTTTCTCCATTAATTCTATAACAAAGAGCTGAAATAAAATAACCTGACACACAACCAATTGCAGCTCCAGAAAGCACATCTGTCATAAAATGGTTTCCGCTAAGCATTCTCAAAATCATAGTTGTGACACATACTGCGAAAGTAAAAGTGAGCACAGGTTTCTTCAATTTTGAATCTGCATAACGTACAGTAAACCATGTCAGTAAAAATCCGAAAGCTATAAAAACATTTGCAGAATGTCCGCTTGGCCAGGAAAGGAAAAAATCTCCTTTTTCTATCCCCTTCTGACTCGGATTTTCAAAATACATATATGGACGAATTCTTCCTGCCAGAATTTTTAACATTCTATAAAAGCTGTTTCCGTACAACCAGCTGATTCCCAAAATTAAACTGTCGACAAATGCAATCTTAAAACCTTTTGACTTATCTTTTGAAGCAAAAAAAGATGTAAAAACAGAAACTACAACAATAAGACCAGAAAACACAACAAATACATCACCTATAGTATCCAGAGTTTCGTTGTATGGTCTTGCAAATTTTGCATCAACCGGATTTACATTTTCGATATTATAAGAGCTTCCATCCCACTCAACTCCAGCTTTATGCGATTTTAAAATTAAAGAAGCAAGCATAAGCATACAGCCTAAAAGACAAATTCCTGATAAAGTAAAAAACTGTTTTTTTGTCATAAAAACCTTCCTATATAAAATATTTCTTCAATGATCTAAAGTCTATTTTTTAACACCTTGTATTTCATGAAAACAGTAACATCCTCAGCCCATTTGTACTGACTCATAAATGCACCGGTAAAACTTTTTATTGCCTGTTTATCACCAGAAATAAAATCAAAATAATCACATTTGATTACTTCAGGATTAATTCGGAAATTATTGTATTCTGCTATAAAGAAATTCTGAATTTCAAGTTCTGAAAGGCTTCGTTTTATATCTACAATCAGATTACGTAGATTAGCTCCATAACGTGAAGAATCAGCCTCTGCACCATAAAGGACTGCAATCAATTCTTTTGTTTTTACTGAGCTGCCGTTTTTATAAATCAGATAAGCCAGAAGTTCATTAGATTTTGTTCTTGAAAATTTGATTACCCTGTTATCATACAAAAGCGTAAAATTTCCTAAGGTTTTAGCTTCAAGACTCTGCTTTTGTTTTTTCAGCAGCATTATGATTTTCTTTTCTGAACGGCGTTTATAAAGCGACAGGCAAAACAGAAGAATTGTTGTAGTTATGAAATTTAATAATCCAGAAAGACCAAAATTTTCGTATATTCCTGAAGCCATAATACCTAAATCTGCCAGCAGCCCGAAAAGAAATATAATTGGTGAAAATGAAAAAACACAAACTGCAATAACGCTGGTAAGATTAAAGATTATCACTCCATTAAATGGTTGAGTCATAAAAAAATTAAATGCACCTATCCCAAGAAAACTCAGGTAACCAATATAAAAAGGAATAGTCTTTATTACATAAGATTTTTCTCTCGAAACATTTTTTACTGCAATTGAATAAAAATACAAAAAGGAACTAACAAGAATATAGATACCAAAATATACATATGTGAAAAAACTTTCATATAAATTACTTTTATGATTAAGTAAAAGACTCATCAGCAGATTAAACAGTCCGAATGCAAATAAAAAAGGACTGATAAAAATCAAATGAAGCCGGTTTGTTTCTCCAGAATCTGCCAGATCTGAAGGTGAAATATAATATCGATTACGATAAGCAGCAACGACTTTATTCATAGTAACAGTGTGATTATAAAAGGAGTTACGCAACTTTGTCAAATACAGATTGTCCGGCTGTCCTCGTAAGGTCAGCAGAGCAATCTATTTACAAAGGGCAAGGAGTCCTTTTACCTCTCGCTCGGTAAGATCGCGGTGTTGGCCAGGGCGGAGGTCATCCAGATTTACATTACCAATACGTACACGAACAAGCGAACGGGTTCCAATATTCTGACTCTCAAGCATTTTTCTAATTTCGCGATTTTTTCCTTCTATAAGAACTATACGGATTTTTCGAGGTTTAAGAACATCACAACGTACACATTTATAAAATACGTTATCTACACGAACTCCGTGTTCCAGAAGAGCCGCAGTTTCGGGGCTTACATCCTGGCTTGTTTCTACTATATATTCTTTTTCAATCTGACTTGATGGATGAGAAAGTTTTGCTGCAAAGTCACCGTCATTTGTAAAAAGAATCATACCCTTGGAATACATATCAAGGCGACCAACATTATACAGACGTTCTTTATAAGAATCACGCAGTAAATCAACTGCAACCTGTCTTCCCTTTTCATCACTAGCAGAACAAACAAAACCAGCAGGCTTATTCAAAAGAACATAACACTTTCGTTTTTCCAGGTGTACAGGCTGCCCGTCAACACAAACCTTATCCCCGGCAGAAACCTTTGTACCAAGTTCTGTTATTACATTTCCATTTACTGTAACGCGACCATCTAAAATAATTTGTTCTGAAGCACGACGACTTGCTACCCCGCAATGAGCAAGGTAAGCCTGAAGGCGTGTCTGTTCCTGATTAATGTTATCGGGCAAGTTCGAATCTTTCCTGTTCATCTTCATCAAGTTTAGGTAAATCAGCAATAGAATTCAAGCGGAATAGTTTTAAAAATTCCTTGGTTGTTCCAAACAAGGTTGGTCTTCCAGGTGCTTCTTTTTTTCCAACTTCTTTTATGAGATTTCTTTCAATCAAAAGGCGAATCATATTGTCTACACCTACACCTCTAAGTTGTTCAATTTCTGCACGGGTTATAGGCTGTGAATATGCAATTATAGCAAGAGTTTCCATTGCAGATTTTGACAATCTGCCTTCTCTCTTTGAACCGTAAAATTCCTTAAGGACGTCCCAGTATTCTTTTTTAGGAGCAAGACACCAGCCGCCTGTAATCATTACAAGTTCAATACCAGAATCTTCTGAGTTATATTTTTCTTTGAGATGTTCAATACACTTTTCTGTTACTTCTTCTGAAAGCTGAGCTTTGTTTGCAAGTACCTTGACGGTAAGAGGTTCACTTTCAAGAAATAAAACTGTTTCAACAAGTGCTGTTTCTTTATTAAAGTCCATGCGAAAGAGTGTATCATAAAACAATATTATTGTCACACGGATTCGAAACGACTAACGTCGTTTCATATATTATACAAAATGGATTTTGCGTTAGCAAAATCGAATCAAAACCACCCGTCAAACGGGTGGTTTGCACTTAGCCTATAAGGCTAGATTCTCAAGCTGAGACTCAAGTCCCTCGCTTTCACATACGTTCAAGCCTATTGCAGTTTGTCACTCGCAGGCCCTTAAAAGGCCTTTGGTACTACTTACTACCCTTAAAAGGGTCTTCGTATTCTTTTTCAGTTACTTTGTCCATCGCTATATCATGGGCTTCCTGTTCACGGATATATTTCGCAATTGTAGCTTCATTCAAGCCAACAGTACTTACGTAATATCCTTCTGCCCAGAAATGGCGGTTTCCAAACTTATATTTCAAGTTCGCATGTTTATCAAATATCATCAGTCTGCTCTTGCCTTTTAAATATCCATAAATTGCGACACGCTGTATTTTGGTGGTATACTTACTAGTATGTGTACATGGTCAGGCATCAAGTGTCCTTCTATGATTTCTACACCTTTGTAATTACACAACTGGCGTATTATCTGTCCAATGCTGTCTCGGTACTGTCCGTATATCGCCTTTCTTCTATATTTTGGTGTAAATACTATGTGGTACTTACACATCCATTTTGTATGACTCAATGAGTTATTTTGATTTGGCATTCTGCTTTCCTCCTTGGTGTTACACAATAGACTTGAACAATCTTATTGTACACCTTCGAGGAAAGCTTTTTTTGCTATAAGCATTTATCACACACCCGCATAGCGGGTGGTTGCTTGTGCGCCTGCAAGCATGCGCACCGGCTCACGAGCCGTAATACGAGTGTATCAAGGCACGCTTCGCTTAAAGCCTTGACACACTCGTTTTGAGACTTAATATTCCATTATCAAGTCTCAATCCGTGTGACATATATATATTAATTAGAGGTTAACTCTTCTTCTGAAGGGATATATCCGGAATTCTCTTCGCGGGCGCAAATCTTAATATCGCCAAAAAGTTTGTTCTGGAAGATTGTAATCATCTTAAATTTGACAGCTTCGAGAATTGCCATAAAAGCACAGATTACGTCCATTTCATTTCCAGGACGGGTAAGAAGATCTGTAAACATACACTCTTTTTTTTCTTCAAGCAATTCGTTCATGAGAGTAATTTTTTCGTTTACAGAAATCTCCTCATACATATTCAAAATTTTTTCATTTGAATACTGCTTCATGATAGACTTGAAGATGTCCTGCATCTGCTGCAAGAGTTCCCAGGTGTCTACCTCTTCCCACATATCCTCAGACTCATCAAATGGCAAAACCCGCTGAATCTTCTTGCGTTCAAAGTTCCATTCGGAATCATCTTCCTGTTCTTCCATAAGAGAAGAAAGCTTCTTAAATTTCTGGTATTCAATAAGCTTTTCTACAAGTTCTGCACGAGGATCTTCTTCATCCTCATCATCATAAGCAACTTCAACAGGAAGAAGCATACGGCTCTTGATATAAATAAGCTTTGCTGCCCAGCTGTAGAATTCTGAAAGGTCACCGAGGTCTGTCTGCACAGCGTAATCAAGATATTCAAGATACTGCTCTGTAATCTGAGCAATCGGGATGTCATAGATATTTACTTTACTTTCGCGGATGAGAGCCCAGAGAAGATCGAGCGGACCTTCAAATTCGCCGGCCTTATATGCATGCTTTACTGCAACCGTTGTGCCGCCAGCGTTTTCTGTGCTAATTGTGTTTTCCGTTTGTTCCATTTTCTACCGCCTTAGGGAATTCCATTAATTTTTTAATTCCTTCAGCCCCACCCGTTTTTTCTACGGCCTCAAGGCATTTTATATATTTTTCCCTAACTATTTCATCGGCAGAATATTTTAAAACTTCAATGGAAGGTATCAAAACAAAAGCTCTTTCTTCCATTCGGATATGAGGAATCTGGAGCTCAGGCGAGTCTATATGCACGTTTCCAAAAAGTTCTATATCAATATCGAGGGGGCGCGGACCAAAGCGGATTTCCTTCGCGCGGTTGCGGCCATACTTAGCCTCGATTTCGTTTATTTTATGTAAAAAATCAAATGCGTCAGTGTCGTCCGGAACATAGCCGACAACCGCCGCATTATAAAAATCTTCCTGATCTGTAACATACATGGCAGGAGTTTTGTAGACGTTTGAAAAAACACAGTTCTTCATCAAACATTCCAAGTCCCTGCCGGCAGAAGCAAGAAGTTCAAGAGGTGTTTTATTATTATAAGATTTGTTTGAGCCAAGCCCCAGGAGAACCCGTTTCATAATAAAACACCTCAATAATTAAAACAATGCGCCATCAGCAGGAGCATCAGATGCATCAGCGGCAGCAGCAGTCTTTTCAGACTTCTTTGCAGCAGCCTTTTTTGGCTCCTTCTTTTCAATTACCTGGCCAGGGAATGCAATTTCGCGAACCTTAGCTTCGATAGTTGCAGCAATTTCAGGATTAGTTTCGATAAAGTTCACGGCATTTTCTTTACCCTGACCGATTTTTTCTTCGCCCATTGTATACCATGCACCACGTTTATCTACAATTCCGTGTTTTACGGCAGAATCAAGCAGAGAAGCACTTGCATTAATTCCCTTACCAAAGTAAATATCAAGTTCGCACTTTCTGAATGGAGGCGCAACCTTGTTCTTAACAATCTTTACGCGAACACGGTTTCCGATTGCATCCTCATCACCTTTTCCATCAATTGTTTCAACACGGCGGATTTCCAGACGAACAGAAGAATAGAACTTCAAAGCCTGTCCACCAGTTGTTGTTTCAGGGTTACCAAACATAACGCCAATCTTCATACGAATCTGGTTGATAAAGATTACGATACAGTTTGACTTTCCGATTATTGCTGTAAGCTTACGCAAAGCCTGGCTCATAAGACGAGCCTGCATACCCATTACAGCGTCACCCATCTCGCCTTCTATTTCTTTTTCCGGTGTAAGTGCTGCTACTGAGTCTACAACTACAACATCAACCGCGCCGCTTCTTACAAGGTTCTCGGTAATTTCAAGAGCCTGCTCACCAGTGTCCGGCTGAGAAACCCAAAGCTCATCTATATTTACACCAAGATTCTTTGCATAAACCGGGTCAAGAGCATGCTCCGCATCCACAAAGGCTGCAACACCCCCAAGCTTCTGAGCTTCTGCAATCGCATGCAAGGCAAGAGTTGTTTTACCAGAACTTTCCGGACCATACATTTCGATAACACGGCCACGAGGATATCCTCCGATACCAAGTGCTTCATCAAGCAAAATTGAACCAGAAGGAATTACTTCAATTCCCGCAGCATTTGCTTTGTCGCCGAGCTTCATAATTGCACCCTGACCGAACTGCTTTTCAATCTGAAGACGAGCCGCCTCCAGAGCTTTCATTTTTTCAGATGTTTCCATTATAGCCACCTTCCTCCCACATATAATATGGCTTCAAAATTAAGATTTTTGACAAATTTTCAAAAAAAAAGTTAAAAAATCTGTGATTTTTTTTCTTTTTTCCTATTTTATGCTCTGGTAAACAGCCCTTCCCCTCAGGCTTACAGCACCATCTTCCAGAACAATTTTTCCAAGTATCTTTACAGCACGTCCACCGTCTACAGCAGGTACTGCATCAAAATGAACCTTCACAGAACCTTCATACTTTGCAAGTGCATCGTCACCGACAAGAAGATCGCAGGCATAACTGCCATCTTCATATGTTATGGCATTTGAAATCTTTCCGCCCCAGTTTACCCAACAGTCGAGATACATAGTAGGATTAGCAGCTACATCCGTTAAGGACGGAACATCACTTATTGTATCAAAATCCGGGATTTCAAAATAGCCCATAAGAAGCCGCGCCTTCTTCTTAACTGCAAGAGAAGCATCTGAATTCAAAATCATATTAACTTCTATCTGGGCAGCATTGTCGCGGTGAGCCTGAAAATACTTCAGTGCATCATTATATTTTTTATTAATCTCTTTATTTGAAAGCACTATTGCATAAGACTGTGTAGAAAGATCCTTTTCCTTTGCATCTGATTTTTCTTCAGAAGAAAGCTCCAGTTTAGAAAGATCTGCACGCGGACCAGTATATTGCTGGTCACGCGGAAAGAATATGAATGTAAATACACAGCCCAGAACAAAAGCCGCACCTGCAACACCTAACATTGCAAGTTTATCGGGATTAGAACCAAGCGGTGGATAAAACTGTTCGATTTTTCCGGTATCTACCCAGCGGCAGATTGTATCATAATTTCCATGAACGCGGATAAACTCCATTGCTTCATCGGCAGTTTTATTAAGAGGATCATTTTCTTTTATTTCAAGATAATACTGAAGTGCTCTTGCTGTATCTCCGCGCCGCAGAAAAATTGCAGCCTGACCAAGAAGGAGCCTGGTATCTGTAAGTTTAATTCTTCTGGCAAGCTGAAAATATGAAGAAGACGCACCAATATCTCCCACGTAAAGACACGCAATTCCAAGAGTAACATAATACTCAAAATTTTCTTCGTAAATCTCTTTTTTAGCTTCAAGCCTCTTGATTGCCGTAGCAAAACGGCGTCTTCTCATATCAAGCCAGGCCAGACTCAGTGCATCTTTTGCCATGAAAACTACTGCCTCAGATAATTCAAAATTGCATCAAGCTCTGCGTTCAACTGAAGAAGTTCCTGTCTGTTAAGAGTTGGAGAATCTTCTTCAAGTGCAGCAATCCGATCCAGCAGGGCCTGAATATACTCAGGAGTAAGCTGCTCTTTTGACATATTTTTAATATTCAAATCAGAATCTGCGGTAACAGGTGCATACTCATTTTGAGCAAGAGGCGACGCCGTTACCTGATTAGGATTAACAGGAGTATATGAGACTACCGGTGCTGTTGAGTTTTCCGAAACCACAGGTATAAATTCATCAACTCCCCCATTAGTTTCATCTGTATAAGGACTTATAACTTCTACTGCTCGTGAAGAAGCAGAAGCGGCTTCAGCCTGAGCCTGCTGATTTTTACCATATATAAATGCATCACCAGTTGGCTCAGAACCTTCTGCGGCAAAAGCCAGATAATAAACAACCTTTGATTTTTCACCAGGTGCAATTGTTACAGGTTTCCAGACTGAACAAACAGCTGAATCATTATATGAAAAAACTGTATCAAAAGCCTTCTCAATAATCATTGAAGGTTCCCATTTATCTTTACTAAAAGAAACTTTATTAGCAAAAGCAAGCACATCAGGTTCTGTACAATCTGCTCCAGAAAAGAACATCTGCATTGAAGCAGATTCATTTTTAGAAACAAAGTATTTCTGATTCTGCAGAGTTCTATACATTACCTCATTTCTTATAATAACACCCTCACTTGTGTAAAAATGATTTCCTGTCTTTTCTCCAAGAATTGTATCCAAAATAGCCTTAAATGCAAAAGAATCAGTTCTCTTTCCTTTATTTGTAACAGTCGCGATTACCTTTACCATATCAACCGGCCCGTTTTTCTTTGAAGGAAAATAGTTAAAATCAACATTTACTTCTGCAATATTTGGGATAGTATATTTTATAGCAACACCATCTTTTATACCTGACAAAGATGTTTTTACAATATTATCTGTACACAAGGAATAAATTTTTCGTCCGATTTTTAGATAAAAACCATTAGTTGTATACTCATCTGCAGTAGACAAAACCGGAACTGTTTTACCGCTGCCTTGTATAACAGAAAGTGTATAAGATCCAAGTCTTGATTTTGTTCTGAGACGAATAATTCCAAACTCTTCACTTTCTTTTACCTTTACAGGGGTGGTTTTCTCTGCAGGAAGCTCAGCTTTTACTGTAGTTTTATCTGCATTCTTTTTTGCAGCTTTTTTGGCATTTTTTTCGGCTTCTTTTGCAGCTTTTTCTGCTTCTTTTGCAGCTTTCTCGGCTTCTTTTTCAGCCTTTTTTTCTTCTTTAGTCTTCTTTACTTTTTTTGCTTTCTTACCGGAAAGAGCAGCTACGGGAGTGGAGGTATCGTTATCAGAAACAGTCTGTTCTGTTGCTGCAGATTCTTCTGTTGGAGTGTCATCGGCAGCAACCGGCATCAAAAATGAGAAAAACATAAATGCAAGAAAAACAGATTTATAAACAGAAGTGTGTTTTTTCATTTATTTTTCCTCCGTCTTCTGAGTCTGCTTTGAATCAAGAAGGTCCTGCGCTTCAAGAGCTTTAAGCTTCAGTATTTTAAGCTGATTTCTTGTTTCATCAAAAGGAACTGGTGCCGGAACATCAGGCTCATTTTCACGCTCACTCAAAAGTTCGTTATAACGTCTTTCTGAATCATTTTTATCAGATTTCAGACTTTCAATTTCCATTTCAAGAGCTTTTACTTTGTTTTCAAGTTCATCATTTCGTGTCTGGGCTGCTGCCAGTCTCTTTCTTGTTGAATCGACAGCTTCGGAATTATACAGTCGGAGCTGTCGTTCATAATCTTCTTTTGCAGCAAGATATTCTTCACCTGTCTGTTTAAGAAGATATAAAAGTTTTTCTTCCCTTCCCCGCTGCAAAATTGTTTCAAGGCGGTATTGGGCAGCCGGTGTTTTCGGAGATTCAGGAAACTCTGTTACTATGCGTTCGTAAATTGAACCTGCTTCATCATATTTATATCCGGCAAAAAGAGATTCTCCAATGTAAAAAAGAGCAAAAGAATAAAGCTCGTCTTTTTCGTAGCGGTGACAGTAATCACTCAATACGATAATACATTTTTCATATTCTCCAAGAGAATAAAGAAGTTTTCCTTTTTGATAATAAACTCGTGAGTAATACATTGAATCCGGAAAGTTTTCCAAAAAGAAATTACAGTCATCTAATGCATTCTTGTTATCGCCATCGTAAACTTCTGCTGATATGAGCATGTAGTATGTATCCGGGTTCAGATTTTCTTTATATGAGACTGATTTTCTGAGCATAAATTTTGCATCAGACCAGTCTCCTCTTGAATAAGCCTTACAGGCTTCTACAAATGCAGAAACAGCAGATTCAGATGCAGAGATAAAACCTGAAACAAACAGGCAGACAAAAGCCGCCACAACGCCTTTCTTAAAATGTTTTAACAATCTTCTCAACTCCATTTAAGACTGCCGTTAAAAAAGCAGGAACCGGAAACAACAATATCTGTACCAGCATCAATCACAGATTTCAAAGTATCATTATTAATTCCGCCATCTACAGAAATCCTATAATTTAGTCCATGTTCCTCTCTGTACTTTTTCAGTTCGGCAACTTTTTCCACACAGGAAGGAATAATTTTCTGCCCACCCCAGCCGGGATTGACAGTCATCACTAATATAATATCGGCACAAGGAAGTATTTCCGACAGTATGGATAAAGATGTACCCGGACAGACAGCAACTCCGGCTTTTTTTCCTTTTTCATGAATCATCTGGATTATACGGTGTGCATGATTTGTTGCTTCAAAATGGAAGGTAATCCAGTCAGCTCCGGCTTCAGCAAAAGAAGCAACATGAAGTTCGGGCTTATCAACCATAAGATGAACATCAAAAGGAAGTTTTGTAAGCTTTCTGATTGAACGGATTACAGGCTCGCCGTATGTAATTTCCGGAACAAAAGAACCGTCCATTACATCAATATGAACAGCTCCACCATTGTTATTTTCTATTTTTTTTATCTCGCCACCCAGATCTGCAAAATCAGCAGAGAGCAGCGATGGTGCTAAAATCTGATTTTTCATTTGAAAAATATTTTAACAAAAAAAAGCAAAATTAACAATAATATAGTTTAAAAAGTAAGTTCTTAAAAAAAAAACTGACGGCTCCCGCTGGCATTGGGTACAGACATGCTCGCTTTCCTTTTTTTGTGTAAGAATCCTGCGGCTTTCGTTCCGAAAGTCCTCGGATTCACTTTATGGCTAAGCGCCAAAAACTCAAGAGGCAGTCTGCACCCCCTGCCCGCTCCGCCTGTCAGTTTTTTTTATTCACCGAGTTTTCCCGTTTAAAATACTCTCCAAGTAAAACATCAAAAAAAATATCAAAAATTTTACTTGACAGATTGCAACTTTCGCTTTATAAATATTATCCCAATTTTCATAAAAACACATATTTTTTATTGATTAAAAATCTTTTCTTGTATAAAATAGAATTCAGACACTATGGACGTTCAGACAGAAAACGAGCTTAAAAAGGCAATTAACTTTCTGAGTAAAGGAAATCCTTTTGAAGCACAGAAAATCATAAGTTCTCTTTTTGAGCACGACTTGGAAAGCAGGGAGCTTATTTATACAAATAAATGCTGTGTCTTCTGGATTGATTCCATAGAGCGACTTAAGAAAATCGAGGATTCCTGCGAAAGAAGTGAAAATATTCTTCTCGAATGGAAGAATTTCATGTCTTACATTTCGCGCGAAAGTGAACCTTACGAACCTGCCCTCTTTGCTGTTCAAAAAGGTTTCTTCTCTGATGCACTTGAGGAATACAAAAAGATGCTGGAGGAAAAAGATCCGCTCCAGAAAGCCGAAATCTACAAAAAAACAGGCATATGCTACAAAAAGCTTGGAGATTTCGAAAATGCGCGGGCTTTTCTAACAGAAGCTAATAATATTTATCCGAATCTTTCTTCGGTGCTTGCAGAGCTTGCAGACTGCTACTCTTTATGTGGCGAAGACAAATTCGGCAAGGTACTGTACAGGGAAGCATTCTTTGCAGACCCGGACAGCATTGACCTCGACTTTCTTGATTCTGAGCTGATTAAATGTCTGATTGAAAAGACAAAAAGCAAAGGTTATTCAGGAAAGCAGCTTCTCTATTGGATTCCGGTTTACGGAGTTCTGGGAGGAGTATTCAACATAAAGAGAGAGCTGACTTCACAGGAAGTCGCCAGACTAAAGAAAGACATCTACGCGATGGAAAACGAAATCAAGGATCCCTCTTGCAACAGCGAGATTCTTATTCCGCGTATGCTCAACTGTTATTTCTGGCTTATGGATCATTATGATTTGGCAAATGAAAATCAGGCCAAGATTAATGAGGTTTTACTAAGAATTAAGCTTCTGGATTCTAACGTGTACGAAATGTACATAAAATAAATCCGGATGTAAAAATGAAGCGCCCTTAGCCCGCGTTTCAAACCACAGGAGATTAATATGGCAGAATTAATGCAGTCTATTCAGGACATGCTCAAGGAAGAGACTTGGACCCGTGCAACTATCAGTAACTACACACAGGCTAACTTAAAAGAACTTGCTGACCTCGTAGAAAAAGCAAAAGCAGAGGGTATCAAGAATGAAGTTTATGACTTATGTCAGGAACACCTTTCTCATTCAAAAGACAGCATCATAGCCCTTTACATCTGTGGAATTCTTGATCTTCAGAATGGCTCTCTTGATAACTCTAATCTTGTTACTCTGGTAGATATTTTCCAGAAAAACCACAAGGAAAACATCGTAACTTATCTTTGTGAAAGTATTCTTGAAGATGACGAAAACAACAAATTCGCTCTCCGTACACTTGCAGACAGCTATCTTGCTGAAGGCAACGATAAAGTATGGGAATTTTACGAAAAAATCGTACGCATCGACTTTGACGAAGCAGAACTTGCAAAGCTTCTTGCAGAACACTACGAAACAGCAGGCGATGTAGAAAATACAGTAAGCTACTACAAAAAGGCAATCATCCGCTTTATCAAGGCAAATAATTACAATGCCTGCAAGGAAATATGGACAAAACTCGTTCAGCTCATTCCTGAAGAAATCGATTTCTTCCAGAATCTCCGCAGAAAGATTTCTAAACAGATGGGCGACATCAAAACCACTAACCTTATGCAGGAACTTTACAACTACTATAAAGACAACAAAAAGTGGGACACTGCAATCCTTATCCTCAAGCAGAATCTTGAAATTGACCCTAAAGACACATGGGCAAGAAAGGAAATTACAGACTGTTTCCGCGGAAAATATGCTTCTCACAGCCATCTTGATGACTATATCCGCTCTTCTAACCTTACACAGAGCTACAGAAACGTATTCGAAGCTATCAATGATTTTGAAAAACATATTGCCTTTGATAAGGGTGGATTCGTATTCCACAGAAACTGGGGCGTTGGTATCATCAAGAATCTTGATAACGACACTCTCACAATCAACTTTGGAAACGCCGGCGGAATCCGTGAAATCAAGCTTGCTATGGCAGTTACCGCACTTAAGCCGCTCACAAAGGATCACATCTGGGTTCTCAAGGCCCTCAATTATGTAAAAGAGGACGGAAAAAAGGTTCCTCTCGCAGAAAAAATCAAGAAAGATAAGGAATGGGCTCTTAAAACTATCATCAAGAGCTTTGACAACAACTGTGACTTCAAGCGCATTAAGGCAGAACTTGTTCCTTCAATCCTTACGCCAGGTGAATGGACATCATGGAATACAACTGCTAAGAAGATTCTTGAATCAAATCCAATTTTCGATGTAAATCCAAACGACATTACAATGTACACTGTTCATGACGGAAACATCACTCCAGTTGAAAAGCTCGCAAATGAATTCAAGGCTCAGAAAGCCTTCTTTGCTCGTGCAGATATTCTTATGAAGTTCTTTGATAACCCTGACATGGATCGTTCAAGCGAAAGCTTTGCTGAAATGTATTCTTACTTTACAGGTTATCTTAAGAACATCTCTAAAGTTTCAGAACAGGTTCTTGCTTCTTACCTTCTCGTAAGACGTATCAGTGCAGAAGACTCTCAGTTTGCATTCCCTATCAAAGAAACTTTTGCTGATATTTATAAGAGACTCGAAAATCCACGTGAAATCTTTACAGAGCTTAAGGATTCAAAGCATACTCACTTTAAGGAAGACTTCCTTGAATGTATTAAGATGCTTCCAGACTGGAATGAGCAGTATATCCGCCTCTTCCCTACTGTACTTGATATGAAGCTTATTGATCAGCTCATTAAAAACGGATTTACAGCTGATGTTCAGAAGCTTGCAAAAACAAGTTTCGAAATCTATAAAGATTACCGCGAAACAGTTCTTTTCTTCTTTGAAAAGTGTCAGGATTTCGACTGGTTCAAGGCCGCAGACATTCCTTACGAAAAACAGCTTATTACTCTTATAAATATTATTGAACTTACATTCCGAGAGATTAACAACCACGTTAATACAACAGAAAATAAGAAAATCAATAAAAAGGCTACAGATTTTCTGTTTGAAAATGACACAATCTTCACTTACATGTTCTCTAAGGATGAAACAACTGTAAAGAAGATGTACACACTCATTGATGATATTTCAGACATCGATGCAGACAAAAAATCTACAGCTCGCAACAAGATTCTTGAAAAGTATCCTGACTTCAAGTTCCGTGTATCTGAAGAAAAGACATCTCAGCCAAAAGGTATGATTGTAACTGCTAAGAAGCTTGCAGAAAAGAAGGCAGAAATCGACAACATCAAGAATGTTGAACTTGAAAAGAATAAGGTTGAACTTGCAGATGCTAAGGCTAAGGGAGACCTTAAAGAAAACGCTGAATATCAGGCTGCTAAGGAAGCTAAACATCAGCTTGAAATGCGCCTTTCTAAACTTCAGGAAGAACTCAGCCGTGCAGTTATCTTTGACCCGACAACAAGTACAACAGCAGTTATTTCTTTTGCTACAGTTGTTACACTCCACGACAATATCGAGAACAAGGACGAAGAATACACAATTCTTGGACCTTGGGAATCAGATCCTGATAACAATATCATCTCTTATATGTCACCATTTGGAGATGCAATCCTTGACAAGAAAGTTGGAGACACAGTTAAGTTCACAATCAATGAGCATAACTACGACTATACTGTTAAGGCTATCAACAAGGCAAAGAACTTCTAGGTATAAAAAGCAGCTGAAAGCAAAACAGGAGACGATTTCAATTGGATAACCTTACTGCAAAAATTATTGAGCTTTCTTCGGGTGTTTATGTAATTCCCGGAACAACGAATGTAGGTGTAATCATTAATGAAAACGACTCCTCTAAAGCGTCTGCTGTTGAAGTATATCTGATTGATTCCGGCTGTACAGAAATTGACGGCGAGTATGTTCTTGACGTACTCAAGGCTTTTTTTGAGCAGCAGGGTTTGTCTTTTAATATCAAAGCAATCATTACCACTCATGGGCACGCTGATCATTGCGGTGCCCATAATTTTTTGCGTGACGAAACTGGCTGCCAGTTATGGGCAGCAAAACATGAGCAGGGAGCTATGGAAACCCCGATCATTCAGGGGACAGTTCTCTGGGGCGGCTACCCTCCTCACGAAATGAGAACTCTTTTCTTCATGCCTTCTCCAACAACAGTTGACCATTTTATTACAAAAGATGATGTAATTGAGCTTTCAGCTTCCCGTAAAATCACTTTCATGGAACTGAAAGGGCACAGCTACGAAACTCTTGGTATAATAATCACTGGTAAAAACGAGCATAAGGTTATTTTCCCTGGAGATAATATTTTCCCTCGAAATGAAATTATCAATCACTGGATTCCGCTTATTCTAAACCCGGTTGAATATATGGATTCTCTGGATAAGCTTTGTGCAATAGAAAAAGTTGACTGGTGTATTCCAAGCCATGGTGATTTTTTGCGACGCAATATTAACGAAGCTGCAGAGTTGAATAAAATTGCAATTATTTCTACAAGAACCTGTATTCTTGATGCACTTAAAACAAAAAAGAAGCTTACGGCAGAAGAAATTGTAAAATACGTTGCAGATAAAAATGATATGAAGCTTTCTTTGAGTCAGTACGCTCTTGTTAATTCAACGATAAAATCTTACATATCTGTTATGCATGATGCCCGCGAAATCAAAATGGCTGTTAGTGATAACAAACTGTATTTTTCACTTCCTGAAGCTAAATAAACAAAATCTTACAGTCATTAAAATTCTGGCAGATGAATCTGCTTTGTTTCATCCCAGTTTTCAATAATTTTTGTACCGCTTGATGTACCGATTCTGTTGGCTCCAGCTTCAAGCATAGTTATCAAAGTTCTTGCACTTCTGATTCCACCAGAGGCTTTTACTCCCATATCACTGCCTACAGTCTTTCGCATCAGCTTTACATGAGATTCACTTGCACCATTAGGCAATGGCATTCCATCTATACCTTTTGGATTTGCAAAACCTGTTGAAGTTTTTACAAAATCAGCGCCAGCCTTTTTTGCAACCAGACAGCAGTTTACGATAGTATTTTCATCAAGAAGACAGGTTTCAAGAATTGTCTTTACGATTATATTTTTATCAAGTTTTTTTCCGGCAGTTTTACAGGCTTTTACAACACCAAGAATATCAGTACCAACTTCAGAAAATCTTCCGTCTTTTGCAGCACCAATATTGATTACCATATCAATTTCGTCAGCACCATTTGCAATTGCATTCTTTGCTTCATTAATCTTATCTTTTGTTGTTGTTGCACCCAGAGGAAACCCTACTACAGTACAGATTTTTACATCAGAATCTTTAAGTTCATTTGCTGCGGCAGAAACATAAACAGGATTTACGCAGACAGAAGCAAAATGATATCGTTTTGCTTCCTGGCACAATAGAATAATTTCTCCAATTCCAGCCTGTGGAGCAAGGAGAGTATGATCAATATATTTAGCAACTTCTTCTTTAGTCATTCCTTTATTATACTTTACAATAATGATTTATTCAAATATCAGTTGCGAATTTTAGCCTATTGTTGTATTATTTTATATAGATTTTAAATATTTATAGGAGCAAATATGGCATTTAAAATTACCGATCAGTGTGTAAACTGTGGAGCTTGTGAACCGGATTGTCCGGTAGGAGCAATTGCAGAAAAAGACGGCGCTCGCGCCATCGATGCTGAAAAGTGCATCAGCTGTGGTTCATGCGCAGCTTCATGTCCAGCAGAAGCAATTGTAGAAGAATAGTTTGCTAAAGATAAACTACGAGACGGGGCTCTCTTTTAAAAGACAGCCCCGTTTTTTTAACACTTTTTTCTTTTTCCTCATTTATTTTATATTTTCCCTGGGAAATCTTTATGCCCAGCCAGATGACCAGATAAAAAGAATCATAATTGAAAAAGACAAGCTCCCTGTTTTAGTGAGCCTTTCCCCTTCCCGTGCAAATACAATTCTTAAAGATTATAATAATATAGTTGAAAGTAACAGCAAAGCCATAAGTGCCGGCCGCGAACCGGAAATATTGTTCTTTAAATATATAAATAATGAAAGATTTACATTTCAGGGGCTGGCTGCCCGATGCTGTATAACACAGGAAACGCTTGCAACTTTAAATCAGATAGAAAACGCCCATGATGATATAAAAGGTCAAACTCTTATTCTTCCTGTTGTAAGCGGTATTTTTATTCCTGTTGAGCGCGGCATAAATTCTATTGAAATACTTTTACAGGAGAATTACAGTTCTCATCCCTTAACAAAAACAAACATATATTATAATATTAATGGCAGAGACTATCTGTTCTTACGCAGCAAGCGTTTCACACCCACAGAAAGAGCATATTTTCTTGATTCTTCTCTGCGGCTTCCTTTGGATAATGATTTATTCTGGGTTTCTTCTGAATTCGGAAAAAGAAAAAATCCTTTTTCTGGAGAAATGAAAAATCATAATGGTATTGATCTTGCTGCGGCTGAAGGAACTCCTGTTTATGCAATAAAAGATGGAGCTGTTTATGCTGCCATCGAAAAAGACCCGGAGTTTGGAAACTACATTATTCTTAGTCACGATTTAGGAAAAATGACCAGTGTTTATGCTCATCTTTCCAAAATAACTGTGGACCGCTATCAGTACGTGAAAAAAGGTGATGTAATTGGTTATGTAGGACAGACGGGTAAAGCTACGGGTCCTCACCTGCACTTTGAAATAAGAACAGGCGGAAAAGCAGAAGACCCGCGCATAAAACTGAATATTGAGAAATGATTAATAGGATAATTTGCAAAAAGACAGTTCTATTTTCTCTTTTCCTGCTCGCTGGAATATTCTCTCTTGAAGCAGAAAGCTTTCGAGTAAGCAAAGTGCATGAAATTTCTGTTATTCAGAGTGTAGATTCTGAGAGTACAGAAAAACTTGGAATAAATGAAGCTCTTGCAATTAAGCTTCCTTCAGATCAGACTTTTATAGAAGGGCTGGAACTTAAGTTCGAGATTCCAGAAGCCGTTGCTTCCTGGATGGATTCTGTTGCCTGTTCAGTTTATGCAAATATTACGCCAGATCCAAAAAGCACACAGATTGACTACAGCGGAACCAGAGCCTACGTAAAGACCTTACCAGGAAAGCTTTCCTGGGTTTTGCAGATTCCTCTTAAAAAAGAAAACTCAATAAAATCAAATAATTATACCACAAAGGTTGATACAGTAATTGAACCGACAAAAAATGTAATTTTTGTTCGCCTGCAGCCGGTAATGAAGGGTGTTCCAGAGGAAACCTTGAATGCAATTATTCCGATTACTGTAAAACCAATTCTTATGAACAAAGGGCAGCTTACATTTAAGCTTGTTCCACCAGAAAAGAAACTTGAACCCTGTACGATTTTTATTGATGATAAGATGACTCCTTTTGCAGATACTTCAAAAGTATTTCTTGATACAGGTATTCATGATATTTCAATTATTTCTGAATTCTACCGCAACGAAGTGCGTACTGTACGCATAGACCGTGCAAAAAATACAGAACTGACAGTTGAAATGAAGAGTCTTGAACCTACCCTGCTTATTACCGCGCCAGAAGGTACAGAAGTGCTTCTGGATGACGTAAAATGCACTGTATTTGGAAAAGAATTTGTAATTTCTGAAGGCGAACATAAAATCAAGTTTTCTATCGGTGATTATGAAATTGTCCGTTCAATCACTGCAATAAAGGGTAAAACTTACACTGCTAACTTCTCGCTTGATCTTGATATTTCTGAAAACTAGAATCATTCTGAATTAAGGTTTCCATCACTTTTTTTATTAATTTTATTTATTTCGATTAAAGAATTCGGGGGATGAGGTCGATAATAAATATATCGGGAACATTTTCCCCTCCCACCCATGTTCCCGATATGCCTGATGGGCATGGCTCGGATCTATTCCGAGCCTTTTTTTTGTTTAAATCCATGTAATACCATTCAGTTATAATGATGGCTGGATACTCCCGCTGAAAAAGCCCAAAGCCTGCTGGCGAGCCTCGGCGCTCCGCTTGTATTTCACCGTCGAACCGGCGTTCCCGTATCGGCTCGATGCAGACTTCGGTCTTTTTCTGCTCCGTATCCCACCATCATAATTTCCGAATTCTTATTTAAAAAAATTAAAAAGGTTCGGAATCTTGAAGCGGGAAGTTGTAACTATTCACTTTTTTGATACTTTCTACTATAATAGGTCAAATATGATTAAGATTAAAAAATCTGGAATTGTTATCATCTCGCTGTTTTTTCTGGGTTCTATTATCATGGGGATTTGTTTGGGATGGTCTGTTTCTGAGACCCGAAATATAATTAATTCTGAATATATAACTGATTTTGATACTGCGCTTCCTACTAAACTTCTTGATATAAATGGTGAACTTATTACAGAGTTTGCATCGGACGAAAAGCGTGAAATCATTGCTTATAATAATCTTCCACAACAGATGATTGATGCTTTGATTACCCGAGAGGATAATGTTTTCTTCTCACATAACGGTTTGAATCTTAAGGCTATTCTGCGTGGTGTAGTTGGTATTCTTACCGGCCGTTCTCTTGGTGGTGGTTCTACCCTCACCCAGCAGATTGCAGGAACTCTTTACTGTGACCGTTCAGACAAGTCATTAACCCGTAAGCTTAAGGAACTCTGGTGGGCCATTCAGATGGAACGCCGTTATTCTAAAAACGAAATCCTTGAGCTTTATCTCAATAAAATCTATTTTGGTGGCGGTACTTACGGAGTAAATGCTGCTTCGAAATATTATTTTGGCCACGATGCTACAGAAATCACTCCGGCAGAAGCAGCAATTCTTGTAATCCAGCTTTCTAACCCTGCTTTCTATAATCCTTTTGATCATCCAAACCGTGCCATGGACCGTCAGAAATATGTTCTTTCATCAATGGTCGATGCAGGCTTCCTTACAAAAGAAGCGGCTGATGAATCATTTGAAAACTACTGGGCCAATTTTGATTACACAAGAACTTCGACCTCTGCATATATGATGAGAGATGATAAGGCTCCATGGTTCAGCGAATTTGTTCGTCGAGAACTTTCAGGTATGATTTACGGTTCTGATGATATTTACACATCCGGCTTTACAGTAAACACAACTTTAAACCTTGCTCATCAGCAGATTGCACAGGATGTAATGGCAAAATATATAGAAGATGCAAAACGCCGTTACAAGCGTGAACATTCTTCTAAAACTGGCGTTGCAACAAATGTCTTTGTTCCTATGACAGAAATGCTTGCCCTTCTCTTTGATATTCCGGAGCTTAAGGTCAGCAAGCAGCGCACTGAAATTGTTGCAAACAATACTTATGTAAATCAGATAAATCCGGTTCTTGATGTTGTTGCACTTTTAACAGGTACTGAAAAACTCAAGGTAAACATTGTAAACAGAGCAACTGCAATTGCAAAACAAAATGAAGAAAAGACAACTATTGAAGGAACCATGGTTGCTCTCGATCATTCTAACGGTTATATTGATGCTCTTGTAGGCGGAAGCAAGTTTGATTCTGATAATCAGTTTATTCGTGCCACACAGGCAAAGGTTCAGCCAGGTTCAACCTTTAAGCCACTCTACTACTCTGCTGCAATTGATTCTCGTAAGTTTACTCCTACAACTCAGATTTCCGACTCTATGGTTGTATTCCACACTGCAGATGGAAAACCTTATATTCCTTTAAACTTCCGCGGCGAATGGGAAGGAAATGTTTCTTTTTGGTATGCTCTTACACGCTCTATGAATGTTCCTTCTCTTAAGATTCTTGATGGCATTGGTTTTGAAGCAGCAATCGACCGTGCATCTAAGCTTCTTGGTATTCCTCAGAATGAACTTGAATCAAGAAGTTTTGTTCCGGTATATCCTCTTGGTCTTGGTGTTTGTTCTGTACGACCTATCGAAATGGCACGCGCTTACGCAATTTTTGCTAACGGTGGTAAAGAAATCACTCCAATGGCTATACGTACTGTAGAAGATAAAAATGGAAATGTTATTTTGAATCCTGAACTTGACATCAGAAAAGAACAGGCTGCTAAGGGAGATAAAATTCAGGTTATATCTCCACAGACATCTTTTGTAATGATAAAACTGCTAGAGCAGACTGTAAATAACGGTGGTACTCTTCATGCTCAGAAATGGCACTTTGATTACCGCGACGCAAATGGAAAGCGCTACACAATGCCGGCCGGCGGTAAAACCGGTACAACTCAGAACTGGGCCGATGCCTGGACATGTGGTATTACTCCATACTATGCTGCTGCCTTCTGGTTTGGTTTTGATAAACCAGGCCAGTCACTTGGTTTGAATATTACAGGTGCAACTCTTGCCGGTTTTGCCTGGGGTGAATATTTTGATAAAGTTCATGCAGATCTTCCATTCAAGAACTGGATTAAACCTCTTGAAGGTGTTATTGAATGTACTGTTTGTGCAGACAGCGGAATGATTCTTACAGAGTCTTGTGAACACTCTACAACACAGTGGTATCTTGAAGGAACTCAGCCTACAGAAATCTGCCCTATTCACTCAAGTACTTCTAATTCAGTTATTTCTATTATGCGTCTTGAAAAGGAAATGTATAAATCCGGACAGAGAATGACTTTTGAGCTTGACACAACTCCACTTTCTTTTGATTTGAATGCTCCTCTTACTACTGAATATGACAGCGAAGAAGATGAGGAAAACGAAAATAATTTTGTTGATAATACTTCAAAGTTGGATTATAACTATTTAATGGATTAAACAATTTAGTGATATACGTCCACGTCAAGGCACGCTTAGCTAAAAAACTTGACATGTCCGTTTATCGGTTATTGCACAGGAGTTTATAACCGCTATGTTAGTACAGATTAAGGACATCAAGATAAAAAAACGAGTTCGAAAAGATCTCGGAAATCTTGAAGATCTTAAAGACAGCATGAAACTCTATGGACTTATGAATCCAATTACCCTCAATAGCCGGTATGAGCTTATTGCGGGAGAGAGACGACTTCAATCTGCAATCCAGTTAGGCTGGACAAGCATAAACGCAAACATCATTGATAATCTCTCCGAAGTAGATCAGCTCGAAATGGAGATTGAAGAAAATAATCAGCGCAAGGAATTTACAGAAGCAGAACTTATGGAAGGTTATAAAAGACTCCAGAGACTGCGAAACCCTAATATATTCTACAGAATCTACCTCTTTTTCAAACATCTTTTTGAAAAGGTTGCAGATTATTTCAGGAAAAAATGAAACATATTTTTAAAACTACATTAATTACAGTATCAATTTTATTTCTTTTTACATCAAAAATTTTTGCAACAGGGGCAGGAATTCAGGCAGGACTTATTCCGGGACTTTTTATAAATGAAACTTCTTCTTCAGTAAAAAATTTAACAGGAAACATTACCGGTACAATCAGGATGTCTAAGTTTCCTGTAGTAGCTGGAGCCGGATTTGAAGGTGGAAAACTCTTTTCTGATTTTAATTATGGTTTTTCTGTATTTGCTGATTACTGGGCTGTAGATCTTCAAATTAAAAATACCTGGAGTTTTTATTCAGGGTTTGGTTTTAGCGGAAAGCTTTTAACTTCAGATTTTAAGAAGTGGAACTTTGCTGCAGGGGCACGTTTCTTTGCCGGAACAAACTACACTTTTTATGACAATTTTCTTGAGCTTTATGCTCAGCAAAATATAGTACCTACTTATATAAAAAGCCTGACTTCTTCTGGAAATGATGGAATGTTTATGTTCTGCTTTCCTTTTGAAGCCGGCTTGAGAATGCATTTTTAAGTTCAGGTAATTACAGACATGCTATCGTATCAGCATATTTTTCATGCAGGAAATCATGCAGACATTCTCAAACACAGCGTACTTATTTATGTTCTAAAGTCATTAAATAAAAAAGAGAAATCATATACGTTTTTTGATACTCATGCTGCAAGCGGTCTTTATGATTTAACTGATAACAGAAGTTTAAAAACAGGAGAAGCGGAAAAGGGAATATTGTCTCTGTCTGCTTCAGAAGAGCTTCCTCTACTTCTGAAAGAATATCTTGATTTTGTAAAACCTTATATTACTGATTCCAGATATCCTGGTTCGCCAGAAATTGAAAGAAGTCTTATGCGTACAGGGGACACTCTTATTCTTTCTGAACTGCACCCTCAGGAAATTGAAAATCTGAAAGAAAACATGAAGAAGCCAAGGCCAGTTCTGCCGGCTCACACAGAAATCACAGCTTTTCCTTCAATTCAGATTCATAAACGAAGCGGCTGGGAAATGCTTAAGGCCCTTACTCCTCCACAGACAAAACGTGGAGCAGTTTTAATTGACCCAAGCTACGAAGAAGCTTCTGATTATAAAGATGCAGCTGACACAATCTGTACAGTCCATAAAAAATGGAGTAACGGAATTATTCTGTTATGGTATCCCCTTCTAGCTCACCGTGAAAATGAAATTACTTCCATGCTCTCTCAAATTACAGACAGTGCACGTTCCCTTAATCCGAATATCGAAATTTCAAATCTGCAGCTGCAGGTATTTGATAAAGATGCCCACAAGGAAGTTACTCTCAATGAATTGCGTTCCCAGTCACAAGGAGACAAAAAAAATCCGCCCCGTTTATACGGCAGCGGAATTTTAGTATTAAATTCTCCCTGGAAGCTGGAAGAAGAAGCTGATAAAGCAATCAGTTTTATTTGTCATTCCCGTACTTAAAACACAAATGACACTTTATGCAATATCTACTTAGTAAAAATCAGTTTTCCACCTTCTGATCGCACTTTGATTGTTTCACCTTCGAGAACACTTCCAGCCAGAAGCTCACGAGCAAGAGTATTTTCTACGTAGTTCTGAATGGCTCGTTTTACCGGGCGGGCTCCCATTGTCGGGTCGTAGCCTTTTTCACATAAGAAGTCCATTGCACTCTGGTCAAAATCCAGCGTAATTTTTCTGTCTGAAAGGCGGGCCTGAACACGTTGGAGCTGAAGTTTGATGATTGAAGCAATGTGTTCTTTTCCAAGCTGCTGGAACATTACAATTTCATCAATTCGGTTCAGAAATTCCGGTCGGAAGGTCTGACGCAAAAGAACATTGAGCTGGTCGCGGAGACCTGCCTGTTTTTCTTTTGTTTCAGCTTCGAGGATTAAATCGCTACCAAGGTTGCTTGTCATTATTATGATAGTATTTTTGAAATCCACTACACGGCCCTGCCCGTCTGTGAGACGGCCATCATCGAGAACCTGAAGCAGAACATTAAAAACGTCCGGGTGAGCTTTTTCAACTTCATCAAAAAGAATTACGCTGTAAGGTCTGCGGCGAACGGCCTCTGTAAGCTGGCCACCTTCATCATAACCAACATATCCCGGAGGTGCACCGATAAGGCGAGTCACAGAAAACTTTTCCATATACTCCGACATATCAATTCGGGTAAGAGCCTTTTCATCATTGAAGAGAAAATCCGCAAGTGTTTTTGCAAGTTCTGTCTTACCAACACCAGTTGGACCTATGAACATAAAACTACCCAGCGGTCGGTTCGGGTCATTAAGTCCGCTGCGGTTTCGGCGAATTGCATCACTTACAACATTTACAGCTTCGTCCTGACCGACAACACGTTTGTGCAAAACTTTTTCCAGTTCAAGATATTTCTGTTTTTCGCCGGTCATCATTTTTGAAACAGGAATTCCAGTCCAGGTAGAAACTACCTTTGCAATATCTTCTTCTGTTACAGACTGACGGAGCAGAGAATCTCGTCCTCCTTCGGCCCTTTCTTTTTCTGCAGCAAGAGCAACATCAAGCTCCTTCTGCAGACTTGGAATTGTGCTGTATTTGATTTCTGCCGCCTTTTCAAGATTTCCTTCACGTGTATTTTTTTCCTCTTCAAAACGGGCCTGTTCAAGCTGTTCTTTAATCTTACGAGACTTATCAATACTCTCTTTTTCGTTCTGCCACTGAAGCTTCATTGCATCGCGTTTTGCCGTAATTTCCGCCAGCTCTTTTTCAAGTTTTTCAAGACGTTCTTTTGAAGCCTGATCGTCTTCCTTACTCAAAGACTGCTTTTCAATCTGAAGCTGCAGCATTTTTCGTTCAACCTGGTCAAGTTCTGTAGGCTGACTTTCTATTTCCATTTTAAGACGGCTGGCAGCTTCATCTACAATATCAATTGCCTTATCCGGCATAAAACGAGATGTTATGTAGCGGTTAGAAAGCGTTGCGGCCGCAACAAGAGCTTCATCTTCAATTCTAACACCGTGATGTATTTCATATTTTTCACGAAGCCCACGAAGAATTGCGATGGTATCTTCTACGCTTGGCTCGGCGCAGTAAACCTGCTGAAAACGGCGCTCAAGGGCAGCATCTTTTTCTATATACTTACGGTATTCGTCCAGAGTTGTGGCTCCGATGGCACGAAGTTCTCCACGGGCAAGAGCCGGCTTAAGGAGATTTGAAGCATCCATGCTGCCTTCAGAAGCACCTGCTCCTACAAGAGTATGAAGTTCATCAATAAAGAGAATAATCTGACCTTCGCTCTTTGTAACTTCGGTAATAAGTGCTTTTAAACGTTCCTCAAACTCGCCGCGGAATTTTGCACCCGCAACAAGAGAACCCAGGTCCAGTGCAAGCAGACGTTTATTTTTAAGACTTTCAGGCACATCTCCGCTTGCAATACGACGGGCAAGACCTTCAACTATAGCAGTTTTACCAACACCAGGCTCTCCAATTATTACCGGATTATTTTTTGTACGGCGGCAGAGAACCTGCATAACACGACGGATTTCTTCATCACGGCCTATTACAGGATCAATCTTATCCTGTCGGGCGGCAGCGGTAAGGTCGCGGCAATATTTTTCAAGAGAGCGTGTTTTTGCTTCCGGATCATTTGAATCTACAGTCTGATTTCCACGAACTGATTTCAAAGCTTCAAAAACAGCCTTATGATTTATTCCGCATTTTCTAAGCAGATCTCCTGTACGATCATCCGCTTCTGTCATTGCAAGGAGAATATGCTCCGTAGAAAGATATTGATCATGGAGAGCATTCATTTCGTTCTCAGCTTTTGCAAGAACTTTTTGCATTGAAGACGAAAAATAAACATGTGCTGCACCAGAAACCTTTGGATTAGCTGCAACAATGTCACGGACTTTCTTAGTTAATTCTATAGATGGAACTCCTACCCGTTCTACTACAGGAGCAATAAGGCCATCCTGCTGTTCAAGCAAAGCCTGAAGAACGTGTTCAGTTCCAATTTCTGAGTTATCGTTTTTGTTGGCAATTGAAGAAGCCTCCTGTAAAGCTTCCTGAGTTTTGATTGTAAAATTTTCGTAATTCATAATCATCACCTTCAATTTTAAAAATAATAATGAATATGAATTATGACAAGGAAAAAAAGAAATTCTCAGCCCTTAAGGTTGTGTTCTCCCATAAAAAAATAGCTGCAGCCAACGGGATGATGTTGTCTGCAGCTATTATTTCATTCCAAACACGACCTTAATTTACCGTGTATTCATTATTGTTCTTAAAATTCTCCCTCTTCAATGTGACCGAATTCACAGATTACTTTTGTCAGAGTTGCATGTTCTATCTGTTCGAGTGTGTTTCCAATATGTTTATAGAGTTTGATTTCACCCGTTCCTGAACCACCTTCAAGAAGATTCAAAACCTTACGCTGACCTTCCGGAAGTTCAATGGTTCTGTCATTAAGTTCTCGAATTTTGCAGAAGACATCAATATCAATTACCCATTCCTTACTGTTAAGGCTGACACTCCAGTGTAAAAGATTTTCTTCGGGATTTTCTGTTTCCGGCATTTGTGTACAATCCCAGACAACAGAGAACTGACGTTTCGAACCATCTGCACAAAGCTCAATATCAATATCTTCAAATTTTCCTATAAAGGAAACTCTCTCATCAAAAATCCCATTTACTGCAAAAGAAGATTCAAAAAGAGTTTTTCCTGAAATAACACTTGTAAGATTTGCAGAAGAAAGATGAAAATATGGCTCAGGTATTCCTTTACCCCAGAATCTTTCAGAATAACCAGAGCAGCGTCTTGGATCAACAGCATATTCAGTACCATCAAAATGAATAGTTCCAGAAAACTCTGTCTGAAGACCAAAAGGAAACCATCTGATTAAATCTGATTTATAACCGTTTTTATATTCCTTTTTGATTGTGTAAGAAAGATCCCACTTTGCATAGCCCGAATCACACAAAAGCTCAGGGTGTGCAGCTTTTTCTTCTTCCGGGACATTTATAAAACCACCAATTTTATTTTCATTAAAATATTTATTATCTACGATAATCTCAAAAGGTTTGTTATTGAATTTAACCTGTTTTACAGGATAATATGAACAAAGCTGTTTACCTTCTTTTCCGAAAGAACCAATTCTTACAGCGCAGTAAGAAGGCTGTACTATTTCTTCAGTAGAAAAACTTTTGGCAGAATCAGTACCGGCAAGAGCGTACTGTAAATCATCTGCAGAAATATTAACACGAGGCTTAAAGCCTAGCTGAACAGACTCTACAGATGTCCATGCATTAAGCATCTCAAACTCAATATAGAACATCTGTTCTGCACCTGAAAAAGTATTTACAGCATTAAAAACAAAACGCCAGTTATTAATACCAAGTTTTTTCTTGGCGCCTGTAAATCCGAATTTATAATCGTTTGATATCTTTGTGTTCGAGTTCATTTATAAACCTTTATAAGAAACCTATTCTCTTATATTTTCGACATTTTACAATAAAACTTAATCTGTAAAATAAAAAAAGCCGTCTGAATCATTAAGATTCATGGACAGCTCTTTTTTATAAATATCAAATACTTTTTGATGATTAATGAATTAAAAAACAGAATTACTTAAAGAGTTTATTAATTGACTTATCAAGTTCTTTCTGCTCTTCCGGAAAATTGTCGTTTAAGTACTCAAAGCACTCTACGGCTGCACGCTGTGCATGCTCATACCAGATTTCATAAAGCTCATTTTTAAGTTCTCCACCAGGAAAAGGTGCTCCCTGAACATCAGAAACCAGATCTCTAAGCATTTGTACACACTGTTTAGTTTTTTTATCCATAACTTTTATCTCCTTTCTTAATTATGGAATACGATAGAAAAATTATAGCGGAATTTTAATATTATTTCCAGCAAATTTATCTGTTTTACCTGTTTTATTACAAAAAACAGCCTTAGAGCATTTTTTGACAGCAGCTTCATAAATTCTATCTGCAGCTTTTTCAACATCATCTTCTGTAACTGCAAGAATATTATCAACTCGTTTCTGTCTAAAATCCTGAGGATTTGCATACAGCATACCTTCAAAGCTGCGCGCTCCCCGATCTTTAGGACAGGCAGGAACAATCGCATTTCCATAAGCAGCAACAATTGTTTTTTCTACTTCTTCCTGAGGAATCGGTGTACTACAAAGTTCTTTGAGAGACTGCAAATAAACATCTATAGATTTTTCCGGAGTAGGATCCCGATAAGTTGTCATAATAATCTGCTTTTCAATATTGTCTACAAAGCAGTTTGCACCGTAAGCACCGCCAGTTGTTCTGATTTTATCCCAAAGGGTGTGACTCGAAATCCATGCAGCAAAAATATTTTCAGCTGCCGCTTCTTTTGTAAGATATTCTGACGCAGGAGTTATGGTTGCAGCATAACCAGTCTGACCTGGAACATTAATAACCTGAAGCTTATCCGATTCAGCTTCGCTGAACTGACTCACATACCGCGCCAATTCCTCTTTTGAATATGAATGTCCAGGTAAAAGTTTTGTAATTCCTGCATCACGGGCAAATGTCTCCATAAGAGGACGGAGCTTTTTAAGAGATTCTTCATCTGCTGTAATATGAATTATTCCGCCAGACTTCAGGCATTCTGCATACATATAGGCAAATGTTTTTAAGAGCTTTTTTGCCCCACTCTTTTTATAATCTGCTACGGTTTTAAGCTGGCTCACACCCCACATTATTTCATTTAAAGCAAGATTAGCACTCCAGGAAGCACGGGCACGCTTTTGGGCATAATCGCGGCCATTGGAAATAATGCTGTTTTTCTTTTCTGCTTTCAGTTCGCCAATCAAAGTTTCCAGATGCCTGTAATCATCAAAATCCATCTTTGTGATTATTTCTGCAAGCATATTCAAAGCTTCTTCTGCACGCTCGGTAAGAGCCTTACAGATAAGGCCAATCCAGTTACGACCACAGAAATTATAATTACGATATTTCTCTGCCTCAGTTCTGCACTCCGGAGCATCACTTATTGCTCCACAAAGAGTCCGTCCCCAGATATCTCCCATTACACAGGAAGATTCTGAAGTACAGGCATCCCAGCCTTTACCGTTCCAGCCAAGATTTGTAATAACGTCTGCAAGGAAAGGAACATACTGAATATATTGAGGTTCAAGATTATCAAAAGGGAATAAAACATCAATATAGAAAATACCGTTTGTATCTTCCTTACTTATAAAAAGCGGAACATCTGAACCATCAGCCCCCTTTACAAAATCCAGATCTGTATGCGGTATATCAATTTTAGGATTGAGTTCGCTCAATTTAGTCGTTGGAATACATGCCGTCTCCGCAGCAGTCTCAATATGCTGCTGATAAGCATGCAGTTCGTCGAGGTTCTTTTTGAGCTGCTCCCTGTCCAGAGTTTTTTCAAGCTTAGAAATCAAAGAAGCCTCAGCTTCTTCCCTTTCCTTAAAATAATTATCCGACGGTTCAGAAACAAATTTTACCTTTACAGCGTCTTTATCCAAAAAATATTTTTTTATAAGTTTTTTTGTATAATCCGGATCAGACCGAAGTGCAGCCTTAACCTTTTCAAAAGAAGAAATAGGATTCAACTGGCTTGCACAGGCATCCCCATTGCACCAGCCCTTAAGAGCCTTTTCCATAAGCTGAATAGAAAATGGGCCCCAATAGCGGTTTACTTCGCGCAGGGCGAAATCTATTCCCATAACGGCAGAATCAATATCCTGCTGTGAGACACCCTTTTCATAAATATCCTCAAGTGTTTTTTCGACGAGCCTGAAGACTTTTTCTTCGTTTCCTTTTTTTACTCCCCAAAGTCCTGCTGTGTAGAACTCTTCCTTAAACTGTCCAAAACTCTGAAACTGAACATCATCTCCAAGTTTTGAATCCTTTAAAGCACGTGAAAGCGGAGAGCTGTCATTACCGCAAAGCGCCTCACTGAGGAAATATTTTTCCATGTCAGCTTTGCCTGAATACCAGTTAAGACTTACAAAGCTTCCGGTAGAACCGGTTTCCGGAGCATAAGTTTTTATGCTTTTTGATTCTTTTACAAAATTAAGTTTTAAGAGCTCACGGATTTCAGGTTTGATAACAGGAAGGTCTGAGTTTGTATTAACATTGCTGATTACTCCACCCTCGCGACAGTCGTATTTTTTTATGAGACGGCTTATAAAACGTTGGTCAATAAAATCAAGTTGTTCGCCGGTTGGAATATCACCATACAAAAACAAAAGACAGTTATCAGGACTGTAAAACTTCTGATGAAAATCAATAAATTCCTGATATGTAAGCTCTGGAATATGAAGCGGATCACCACCCGAATCAAAGGCAGGATAACTTTCCGGGAACATAGAACTGATAAGGTCGCTGAATGCTATAGGCTGAAAAGACGAATAGTTTCCTTTCATTTCATTATAAACTACGCCCTGAATGCTCAGCCTGCCATTTTCATCCATTTCAAGGCGATGGCCTTCCTGAATAAATGTTGCATGATCCAGTTTCGGAAAGAATACCGCATCCCCATAAACGTCCATCATATTAAAATAATCAGAACGAACTACAGAAGCTCCCGGGTAAACAGTTTTATCAGGGTATGTAAGTGCATTCAAAAATGTATTGAGGCTTGTTGAAGCAAGAGTTATAAAGGGTTCTTTTAGCGGATATTTTTCACTACCACATAAAACAGAGTGCTCCATAATATGAGCAACGCCTCGTGAAGTTTTATCCAGCGTGCGGAAGGCATAGGCAAAAAGATTTTCTTTATCATCTTTAATTATGTGATAAACCTCAAGTCCTGTAATTTTATGACGGAGATAAACCCCTGTCGCTTTGTAATCTTTTAAATTATCTATTGAAATTAATACGAAGTCCTTGTAAGACTTCCCGATGTTTGCAGTATCTGTAAAACTAAACATAAATGTCGTCATTCCTGTCTTTAATAATTAAGTGTCCCTCTTCGAATGCACGTCTCAGTTTACTGAAAAACTCCGACGTAATGCGCTCACAGTCTGAACGGCGCATTGGCTTTAATATATCTTCCTGAGCCCGTACTTCTGCACGGCGGCCGGCTGAAATATTGCTTAAAATTTTCTCGCAAAAATCATCCGGCTTTGAAGCAATAAGATAGGCAATATCAACCTCAGACATTTCACGCAGTTTTTCCTGGACAAAACGGTCATCTGCTTTTACAACATCGTCCATTGTAAAAAGACGGCTGCGTAAATCCTGCCCAAGATCCGGATCATCTTCAGAAAGATAAGAAAGAATATCATTTTCGGCACCCACATCCATCTTTTTTAGAATCTGGGCAAGTGCGTTTCTTCCGTCAATATTTTCTGCCTTTTCTACAGTCTGATTCAAAGATTTTTCGTGCATTGCCTGATCCACACGACGCAGAACATCTGGGCTCACAGGCTCCATTTTTGCAAGGCGCATTACAACTTCTTTTTTTTCTTCATCAGTCATAAGGTTTATGATTTTGGCTGCCTTTTTCGGTTCAAGATGAGAAAGCACCATAGACTGTACGCCAGGGTTTTCATCCTTAATAAGAAGGTATACACGCTCGTTATCGGCATCTTTCAGATAATTAAAAGGAACCTTACCTTCAAGAGGCATTGCCTTTTTTATAAGCTCGTCGGCGCGTTTTTTACCGTAAGCCTTTTCGAGCATTTCGCGCGCAGTATCAAGGCCACCTTCTTCGCGCGCTTTATTTAAGAGTCCGTTGAATTCTTCGAGAATTACAGCTGCCTCTTCCTTACTTACAGTACGGATAGAAGCAATTTCCGGAATGATTTTTTCAATCTGAGTTTCGCTAAGATGGGGCAGAATTTTTGCCGCTTCATCTTCGCCAATTAAAAGAAGAAATTTAGCAACCCGACGGTATACAGAATCTTTTCCATCCGGAGTCTGCTCTACAGGAACTTTAAGCAAGCCGCCGGTTTTGAGGTAATCTACAGTATTATCCAGAGCCTGCGAAGACGACTGAGTTTTTTGAGTAAGATCTTCTGCCTTTATATCTTGAGTAAAAACCTTTTTCTGAAAAGTATTACTATCTTCTTTAGCATTATCTTCTACAGGAACAGGTACTCCATCAGCATTTTTTGTATAAGCCTTGGCACGAAAATCTTTTATATTCATATTCTGATTTTACCATTAAGAAAGATTTTCCTCAATGGCAGAATTATTCTATAAGGTACCAGAAATAGTTCGAATACAGATCCCATCCTGAATGATAAACAAGCACTGCATAAATATCCGGCGAACTCGTAGCAGGTGCAAAAATATTCGTTCCATAGTTACCATATTAGAACATATAGAAAAGAGAAATACTATAATATTCCTACCATCTTGGCATAATTGCCTTTAAGTGAAATAAGCTCTTCATGATTACCACGTTCAACAATTTCTCCATGATTAACAAAGAAAATAACATCTGCATTACGGATTGTTGAAAGACGGTGTGCAATAATAAAGCTTGTTCTACCCTTCAAAAGCTGCCCCAGTCCCTGCTGTATAGCTTTTTCGGTATGTGTATCTACTGAAGAGGTTGCTTCATCAAGAATAAGAATGCGAGGGTCGCTAAGCAATACGCGGGCAAAGCTTATAAGCTGCTTCTGGCCCTGACTCAAGCCGCCGCCGTTTGCACTGAGCACTGTGTTGTAGCCGTCCGGAAAGGCCGAAATAAATTCATGGGCCTGAACAGTTTTCGCAGCAGCAATACATTCTTCATCTGTAGCATCAAGTCTTCCATAGCGGATATTTTCCATTATTGTTCCACTGAACAAGAATGAATCCTGAAGCATTACACCAACCTGCTTACGGATAGACTTTATCTGAAGTTCCTGAATATCAATTCCATCTATAAGAATCTTACCCTTCTCTGCATTATAAAAACGGCTGAGAAGATTTACGATAGTTGTTTTTCCGGCTCCTGTAGGACCAACAATTGCAACTGTCATACCAGGAGTAATCGTAAAATCAACATTCTTAAGAATAGGATTTCCCGGCTCATAAGAAAAATCAACATGATCAAACTGAACGTGACCTCGGATTGGAGGAAGCTCGCGGGCCCCCGGCTTATCGGTAATATCATCTTCTTCATCAAGAAGTTCAAAAATACGCTCAATATAAGCACCCGTAGTAACCATAGAATTGTAAAAGTTCCCAAGGTTTTGAATAGGTTGCCAGAAACGCCAGATATAACCTGCAAAGGCAACAAGAGTACCGATTGTAACCGTTTCGCCAAGCCAGTTGATTCCGGCAAGATAAACAAGAGTAACACCCAAAGTAGAAAGAATATCTACAGAAGGCCAGATGATATTGTTGATATTTACAGCATGAATCCAGACAGTCTTACACTTACGGCAAAGCTCATCAAAAATTCCCTGATTAACTTCTTCGCGGGCAAAGCTTTGTGTTACCTTCATTCCATTTAAGCTTTCTGAAAGATAAGCTGTAAGATTTGAACGCTTATAACTTTCCTGCTTCCAGGCTTCATGCTGCTTTTTCTTCATCGAAAAAAGTATGATAAAGAGAACCGGAAGTACTGCCATACAAACTAACGTTAGTTTGACATCAATAGCAATCATAAAGCCTATAATTACAATGAGGGTAAACAAATCTGAAATCAACTGAATAATTCCATTCGAAAGCAAATCAGAAAGTGAGTTTACATAGTTTACAACACGAATTAAAATCTTTCCGTGAGGTCGGCTGTCAAAATAACTGAAAGGCAGAGACTGAAGCTTTGTAAAAACATCATGACGGATATTTACAATTATTTTCTGTGCTACACGAGTCATAATCTTAAGCTTCTGAGCAAGCAGAATTCTTACAATCAGAGTTGAAAATAATAAAGCCCCGGATATAATAACTAACATCCGGTAGTTTGCATTCGGAATTGCCTTATCAATTGCCATACGCGTAAGATAAGGACTGCAAAGAGAAATTGCAGAAGACACCAGCATAATTACACACGAAAGAATCATCCAGCCGGTATATGGTTTTATCCATTTTGCAAGCCTCATAATAATATGCGGATTGAATTTCTGTTCTATTTCTTCATCTGTATCAAATTTATTTCTTGCCATTTTATACCTCAGTAATTGTCAGATCTAGCCAGCAATGTCTTGTCATAGATATCCGAGTCATTTCTGACACATGACATTTATTTTCCAGTCTGTTCCAGCCAAACCTCACGATAATAACCATCGCGAGAAATCAAATCTTCATGACTTCCTTTATCCACAATTTTTCCATCCTGGACAACAAGTATCACATCACAATTTTCAAAAGACGAAACTCTATGACTTATGATAAATGATGTATGCCCTTCGCTTCGACTCTTTATAGACTGACGGATTTTATATTCTGTATCGTTATCTACAGCACTTGTAGTATCATCCAGAATCATGATTTTAGGATCAGCAAGGAAAAGACGGGCAAGCGCAATCCTCTGCTTCTGTCCGCCGCTTAAACCAACTCCGCGCTCACCTACGATTGTGTCATAACCATCTGTGAGGTCGCCGATAAATTCCTTCACCCTGGCAAGTTCAGCCGCCGCTTCTACCTCTTCAAAGCTTGCATCAGTTTTTGCAAATGCAATATTTCCTTCAACAGTATCGCTGAACAAAAAAGCTTCCTGCATAGTAATACCGACAGTGCGTCGAAGCTCCTGAAGATTGTAATCTTTTACATTCTTGCCATCGATTAAAACTTCACCGGAATCAACATCATAATAACGACACATCAGATTTGCAATTGTAGACTTTCCACTTCCAGTTGGACCTAGAATTCCAACAATTGTACCAGGCTCAATCACAAAACTCATATCTTTAATAACCGGAGTTTCATTATATGAAAAACAAACATTCCGGAACTCGACACGGCCGGCAATCTGCAGTGCGGCAGAAGCGGAACGTTCTGAGCCGGTGCTTGTAGAAATCTTGGAATTCTCAGGATTTTTAATTTTGCTGTCTGCCTTCCACAGCTCATAAAGTCTGTCTGCAGAAGCAGCAAAGTTCTGAGTATTATCAACCAGCATACCAAACATGTTGATTGGTTGAATAAATGCCCACATAAGGCCGTTAAATGTAACCAGCTGTCCAATTGTCATTTCCTTTTGAATTACAAGGTAGCCACCAAACAAAATAAGAATTACCGGAAGTATCTGACAAAGAGCATCTATCCATGGAAGAAACTTTACACGCATATCAGCATTGGCAACAGAAACGTCCTTGTAAGCCTCGTTTTCTTTTTCAAAACGTTGTGTTTCATAATCTTCACGTACAAAAGCTTTTACGACACGGTTACCCTCAATGTTTTCGCCAACACGGGTATTTAAAACCGCAAACTGGTCGCGAACCTTCATGTGAGCCGGTCTGATATGAATCTTAAATTTCCTTACAAGAAAGAGAACTGGAGGCGCAATTACCATAAAAGCAAGAGTCAGCTTCCAGTTAATTGAAGCCAGTGTGATAATTGAAAAAATATATATAAGACTGTTCTCAAGAATCTGATATAAAACCCATGCAACAAAATGGCGTACCTTATCAAGATCCGAAGTCAAAAGAGTCATTACATTTCCAGCAGGAGCTGTATCGTACCATGAAAAATCAAGCTTTTGAATATGGGCATATAAATCCTCACGCATTTTCAGAATTACATTTTGTGAACAATGCTCAAAAATAACCTGATATGTATAGCGGAAAATCGATTTTCCAACAACAACACAAAGCATTATTGCAATCGATTTGAATAAAAGTTCGTGCTGTCCACCTTTTATAACTTTATCTACAATACGACCAGTTACGACAGGATTAACCATATTCATTGCGGCTACACAAACACTTAAACAAAGTCCTGCCACCATTCCAAAACGATAACGACGGACATAGGTCCAGACCCATGAAAAAGCACTTTTCTCTTTCATTTTATCTCCACTATCATTGAATATTTTCAATGATACAAATGTTCTAAATTCTCATTTTACTCTAGCATTACTTTCAATTCCATGATATAAGAAAAGGTGTAGAAAATTGTACAAATCTCTACATGCCTATAATCGATAATTCTAAAACGAGCCGTAGGTGGTAGAGCTAAAAATTGCTTTCGCAATTTTCTTAACGCTCTGCTATAGAACACCGCCCGCCAGCGGGCTTACACAGGGTCGTTTTAGGATTATCGAAAGAATGGCTCAGAGGCAAGCTGTGCTTGCCGACAAGGAATTACCTTATGGATGACCTTTTTGAAGAAAGTGACAGCCTCAATGCACCTTTTCAGGCTTTTTCAGGTGACTGGAAATATGTGAAACCTCACTGGCATTATTTTACCGAGATGGTATATCTTGTTAGTGGAGTACTGTATGCAGAAGTAGATGGCAAACAGTTTACAATGAATCCAGGTGACATGATTATTTTCCACCCTAAACAGATTCATTCTTTTCTTGATTATCCTGTAAAAGAAGAATACTCCGAAAAACCATTATTCTATGTCATAAAATTTGATGACATGATTCTTTCAAACACGACTCCAGGTTCTCCTAAACTTCCAAAACTTCTTGATAAGGCAAACTCTGCTACAGAAGCAGCAAATCTTCTGACTGCCCGCGACCTGCGCTTTAATCCTGTAAAAATGTATTTTGAATACTGCATGTGGGAAACACAGCATCGGCAGTTTGGTTATGATATAAAAGTCGCTTCAATGATAAGCCTTATTGTAACTGAAGTAATCAGAATATGGCTGCGTCATGGTTTTCAGTTTTCTACAAAAACTACATTCGATCAGTTTTCTACAAAAGATTTTTCTGTACTCGAATATATAGACAAACACTCTGCAGAAAATATCAGCATTGAAGATTTAGCAAGCAAATGCGGAATGTGTTATTCAAACTTTGCAAAACAATTTAAAACCCAATTTGGAAAAACCTGTAAAGAATACATAGAATTCATACGAATCTGTAAAGCAGATACTCTCCTCCTCTATACCGATAAAACCCTGGATTATATCAGTCAGGAAACTGGTTTTACTGATGCCAGCCATTTTATCCGTACCTACAAAAAAATCAGAGGAATCACTCCAAAACAAAGACGAAACTCTCAGGTTTAACAGACAAAAAAAAGAGCGTGCGTTCTACAAGAGGAAAGAACGCACGCCCAGAATCAGTTTATAAAAATGGAGTGTCTTATAAATTACTGTTTCTTATAAATTTCGTTTGTCAATGCAACAATGTTGTTAACATTAAGATTCTTACAGCTTGAAACGTATTCATTCCAATCCTTATTAACATCTTTCTGTCCTGTTACAAACTTAAGTGTCCATGCATTGATATTATCGATAAGTGGAACAGCCCAAAGGTTCAACTGTTCACGCTGATCTTCTGTTGGCTTTGCTTTTGGATCAACAGTAGCAACTGTCTTGTATTTTCCATAGCGTGCATACAAATCCTGTACTTCTGGAGTGAATGCATCTGTAGACTCTTCTGTTGAGTGACCATAGAAGTAGTTACCACCTGCATATCCCCACTTAAGACGGATATCAACATCTGTTTCAGATCCTGGAAGTCCAAGACCACCACACTTAAAGCCAGCCTTAAGCTTCTTTACTTTAGCACCGTTAGGAGCTGTACCCCATTCCCAAGTTTTTCCTTCAGGACCCCACTTACAAAGTGAGTAAGCTTCCTTAGAATAGAACATCCAGTCTACGAAACGCATAAGTTTAATGAAGTCTGCTTCACCAAGTTCTTCACGAGCTCTCTGAGAAATCATAACACCACATTCAAGACGTGAAGTTTCTGCAAGGTTCTTGTTTGTTCCAGATGGATAAGCTGTTACATAGCACTTAGCAGAATCGCCAAGAATCTTCTGAACACCAGCAATATCGTTAGCCATCTGAGAGCGGTTTGTTGACATAATAACAGTCTTTCCGCTGTAGAACTTGTTATGAGCTACATCATCAGCCTGTGTAAATGTTTCTGGGTCAAGAAGACCATCTTTTACAAAGCTGTTTGCAACAGTAACAAGTTTCTTGAAATCTTCACTGATAGAAGATGAATAGAATTCCTTCTTTTTCGAGTCATATTTAATACCACCGTTTGAACCTTCAATAGCCCATCCAGAAAGAACGTTGTATGAAGCACCCATCAATTTAAGAAGGTTACCACCCTGTCCCTTTCCAGATTCACCACACCAGAGGTCAGACCAGATGTAGTCAGATTCTTTACACATTCCCTGTGAGACCATGTACTTCTTTACACCAACGAGAACGTCATGCAAAGATTCCCATGTCCAGTCTTTTTCAAGTTCACGAACATTGTAACCAGCTGCTGTGAAAATATCATCACGAACCATGATTGTATAGTCCTGAAGAGCAGCCTGATGCATACCTGGGAGACGATAGAACTTTCCATCACTCTGGCGGATAGTATCAAGATCCGGTCCCATGTTGTATTTATTTACGAAAGCAGTAAAGTTAGGCATGTACTGTGTATAATCAGATACAGCTACTACACCGCCTCCTGCAACATACTGATCCTCTGAATAAATCTTTGGAATAATATATGTAGCAGAACCAGAGTTAATAGCAAGGTTTACTTTCTGACCATAATCACCTGAGTCATAAGAAGTAATATCAAGATGAACGTTTGTTACGTCTTCAATATCCTTGAATATACCTTCTGTCTTCCATGTATCCTGCATAGCATACCATGATGCATCACTGAAAGAAATTGAATAAGTTACAGGACTATCAGAATGGAAAGTTTTTTCCTCACCGAAAGTGTAACCTACTGCCTCAGCAGATGCTGCTCCACCTTTTGCTGCACTTTTACCTGAACAAGCTGTAAGTAAAACTGCAGCACATGCGATTGCAACAGCAATAGTCGCAATTTTTTTCATAGTTTTATCCTCCTATTTTGATAAAAACTTTTTTTAGAATTTGGATGAACCTAAAAAATTGCTCTAAGTCTTCGCAATTTTTTTTAACGGTTCTTCCATTATCATTCCTTTACTCCACCTAACATCATACCCTCTACGTAGTACTTCGAGATGAATGGGTAAATACAGATGATTGGCAAAGCCATTAGAACCATAGAACAAGACTTAATATTTGCGGCAATCTGCATTTTTTCTGCAGATGCTTCACCTGGGTCAGCAGATGTTGAAGCACCTGAAATAACAGTCTTGAGATAATATGCAACCGGCCACATTTCTTTTTTATCCAGATAAAGGAATGCATTATACCAGTTGTTCCAGTAACCAACGGCGTTGAACAAAACCATTGTTGCAATAATTGGCATAGACAAAGGTAAGACAATTCTTACAAAAATACCTATAGGGCTGAGTCCATCAAGTTCTCCAGCTTCTTCCAGTTCATGAGGAGTTTCAGCGAAGAATGATTTCATCAGGATAATGTAATAAGTACTAAGCAAAGACGGAATGATAAATCCTGCAATACGATTAATAAGATGAAGCTTCATCATAAGTACGTAATTTGGAATCAAACCACCGCCAAAATACATAGTAAAAATTACAAACTTTGTAAGAACCTTATAACCTTTCAATTCTTTTTTTGAGAGCGGATAAGCCATACAGCAGCTGAACACAAGTGAAAGAATTGTTCCAAGAACAGAATAAATCAAAGTGTTCTTATAGGCATGCATAAACTCACCTTTTAACAGAACAGATTTGTAAGTTTCTATATTAAATCCGATAGGAAAAAGATTTACTTTACCCAATGTAATTGCTTCTTCCGAAGAAAACGATTGTGCTACAAGGTACAAAAACGGATACAGTGTAATTGCACAAACAAGAAGCATAATCACTGTATTAATCCATTTGAAAACAATATAACCGCTGGATTCTTTTACTTTTACGCCAGTCTTTTCCATTTTTTAAATCCTCCTTACCACAATCCTGAACCGGAAACTTTCTTTGAAACCCTATTTGCAATTGTAAGCAAAGTCAAATTCAATAAGGCTTCGAATAAACCAACAGCAGTAGCATAACTGTAGTTACCAGAACCAAGACCCATTCGGAATACAAAGGTAGAAATAATATCTGCCGTCTCATAAGTCATTGGATTGTACAAAAGGAATACTTTTTCGAAAGCACCACCAGAACCGACAAGTCCACCAATATCAAGAATCAAAAGTGTTGTAATTGTAGGAAGAATACATGGAATTGTGACATGCCATACACGCTGCAAATGATTTGCTCCATCAACTTCAGCAGCTTCATACAAAGAAGGGTTAATTCCTGCAATAGCTGCAAGATAAAGGATTGTACCCCATCCCAATGCCTGCCATACACCCGAAATTACAAAGATTGGATTAAAGTACTGAGGGAAAGCGATAAAAGAAATCTTATCACCGCCAAAATGAGCTATAAGCTGATTCAAAGGACCACTTGTAGAAACAAGTTCGCGAATCATACCTGTAACAATTACCATAGAAATAAAGTGAGGAAGATATGAAACAGTCTGTACAAACTTCTTCCACCACACTGTTTTAATTTCATTCAAAAGCAGTGCAAATATCAAAGTAAGAGGGAATCTTACCAGAAGATATGAAATATTAAGTACAAGAGTATTTCTGAAAGCACGCCAGAAAGTTTTATCACCAATGAACTGCTTAAAATACTTAAATCCGCTCCACTGCTGACCAAAAAGACTTCCTCCTGCACGATAACGACGGAAAGCAATAATATTTCCAGCCATTGGAATATATCTGAAAACAATATAATAGAGGATTGGAATCAACAGCAGCAGATAAAACTGCCAGTACTTACGCATATACTTTTTGAATTCTCTCATTCCATCAGAAGAAGATAACTCTGTACCTGCGAATTTTTCTTTTTTCTTAAACATTTTATTACCCGTTTTGCAAATTGTGTGGTATAATTTTCACAAGCGTAACTTGCATACTAGTACGCTTGTATAATTAGTATGATAAAGCATAATCAAAAAAAGTCAAGGGAAATTTATAAATTTATACGGAATACGTATTATTGACTACATTTTTTTCATATCGTATTATAGGAGAATTATGAAAAATTTAGAGAAACTGGGCAAAGAATCCAACAGGGAATATGCTCTTCGTGTAATCCGGGAAAACATAGTAAATCTTGAACTTGCACCTGGCAGTATGATAAGCGAACAGGATATAGCAAACGAACTGAATCTTTCCCGCACTCCAGTACATGAAGCTATGCAGGAACTCTCTTCTACTAAAATAATTGAGATTCTTCCACAAAGAGGCAGCCGCATAAGTTTGATTGATATGTCTCTTGTTGATGAAGCGGTTTTTGTCCGCTCCACAATAGAATCTGCAATTACAGAAATGGCCTGCAAACAGGCAACAGAAAAAGACATTCAGGATCTTGAAGAAAATGTGACTCTCCAGAAATTCTATTACGAAAAAAATAATCTGGATAAAATAATGGAACTTGATAATGCCTTTCATGAAATGATGTATAAGATTACCAATAAAATGCAGTGTCATTATATGGTAAAACTTATGAGTATTCATAACGACAGAATCCGGGAACTTCACCTTCACTCCTTCAACCCTGAACGAATTATAAACGAACACAGTCAGATTCTGGAAGACTTTAAGAAAAAGGACAGTGCTGCAGCAAAAGCAGATATTGATAAACATCTTACCCGTCATTACACACAGGAAGATGAAATTAAGAAGAAATACCCTTCTTACTTTGCATAATCTGTCTTAAAAAAAATCGATTTTTTTTGATTTTTTGTGATGCAACTTATTGACACAAATCTCCGATTCCTGTAATATAACAAACATCACGCGGGCGTAGCGAAGCTGGTTATCGCGCTGGCCTGTCACGCCGGAGATCGCGGGTTCGAGCCCCGCCGCTCGCGCTAAGCCTTCTGCAAGTCGGAAGGCTTTTTTTTATTAACTTTTTTTCCGGGTATCAGCGCAGCTGGTAGCGCGATATCGGTGGAAGAACCTAAAAAATTGCTCCAAGTTTTCGCATTTTTTTTTAACGGTTCTTCAATCATCCAGTTCGGGACGTTGAGGTCGCTTCCAGCGATATTCTCTGAGTTCTTTTTTATATTTTCTTACGGGTATTAGCGCAGCTGGTAGCGCAATGCCATTGGAAGAACCTAAAAAATTGCTCCAAGTTTTCGCAATTTTTCTTAACGGTTCTTCTATTATCCAGTTCGGAACGTTGAGGTCGCTTCCAGCGACATTCTCTGAGTTCTTTTTTATATTTTCTTACGGGTATTAGCGCAGCTGGTAGCGCGCGACGTTCGGGACGTTGAGGTCGCTGGTTCGAATCCAGTATACCCGATAGGGCATTCAAATTTTCTTTGAATGCCTATTTTTTTTAACTGCCATTTACTGGATTCGAAACGTAGTGAGCGCGGAAAACTTGCGAAAACCTGGAGCAAGTTTTCCGAAAAGGCGACAGGATGTCGCCGGCAGCGAACGAAGGCGGGCTGGAGAGAGGCAACACGAGGTTGCCGAACGGAAGCCGAATCCAGTATACCCGATAAAAGCATTCAACTTTGGAGTTGAGTGCTTTTTTTATTCATAAATTTTATGGATTCGAAACGTAGTGAGCGCGGAAAACTTGACATTTCTTATATTCGCATTAGAATTCAGGTATGTCAGAAAAGATAAATCTTGCACAATCTATTGCAGCTTTCTCAAAAAAGTTTTCAAAACTTAATGAAGAAGATAAGGATCAATTTGAAATACCTGTATCAAAAAGCAAGCTATTACAAGATGAAATAACTCGTCGCGAAGAAGAACGGAAAGAAATTCTTCGCCACCGATTTTCTGACTTTCTTGAACCACGAACTCAAGACATTGAACAGGATGAAGAAAATCTTATAAAGGCATATGAACTTTTTTGTAAAGTAACTGAAGTTTGTGAATCTACGGCAAAGGAAAACTCCACAGCCCGTCTCCATACCCTTGAAATTATAAGTCCTCTTTGCAAGCGTGATGATTACACCCTTGGTGATGATTTTGCTTTTTTGAGATTATGGTTTTTACAGAAAAATCCTGATACAACAGTGATACCGGAATTTATACGAGATGAAAATGGGCAGTTTTTCTTAAATTTTATAGAAAAAGAACTTTGGAAGCCCAGTTCTCTTGAGAAAGAGATTTCCACACGGATTTTGGCTTGAAAAATAAATATCAAGCAAAAAAAACGACTGAGTCAAGGCTTTAAGCGAAGCGTGCCTTGACCAGTCGTATTGGATTTTCGTGTGGCATCCATATTGATTAAATTTTCTTTTTATATTATATTGTTTTCTGCATTTATTATTAGACGGAACCACCGGAAAAAGGAGGTGAATACAGTATGGCAACAATCATGGTTGATGACTCAGAAAACCTTGAAAAAGCAATCAAACGCTTTAAGCGCATGGTTGAAAAAGAAGGCATTATCCGCGAATACAAAAAGCGTGAATACTTCGAAAAACCTTCTGCTACCCTCCACCAGAAGAAGACAACTCTCGAGAGAAAGCTTCTTAACAAGAGACGTAAGACAGAAAAGAAGGATTACTAGGCTGATTCTTCAAAATAAAAAGCCGGTGGTTGAGTGATGCAAAGCATCGTATCGAAACCACCGGCTTTATTTTTTAAACTGATTTACAAAAAAAAAGACCGCAGGATTTACTCCTTGCGGTCTTTTCATTTAACAGTGGTTTCGTTACAGCGTCGCCAACTCAACCACCAGTTTTACTAATTTTTAGCTCTCTCGAGGAAAGAACCGTCACGTGTATCAATTACGATTTTGTCGTCTGTATTGATGAACAATGGAACGCGAACTTCGATTCCAGTATCAAGAGTAGCAGGCTTCAAAGACTTTCCTGAAGTATCACCCTTAACACCTGGTTCGCAGTAAGTTACTGTACGTGTAACGCGAACTGGAAGATCGATACCTACAGGCTTTCCTTCGTAGAAAGTAAGGTTTACTTCGAGGTCATCATCCGGAGTAATATATCCAGCATAGTCACCAAGGTCTTCCTTAGCGAGTTCAAACTGCTCGTATGTATCCTGATCCATGAATACGAATGTGTCGCCGTCAATGTAAGAAAGCTTTGTTACATGTGATTCAAGATCAACTTCATCAAACTTTTCACCAGCATCAATACCAAGATCCATAGTAGAGTTTGTAACAAGGTTCTTTACGCGGAAGCTTGTAACCATTCCGGCACGTCCTGAGCGCTGTCCGAGCATCTTCTGAACGATAAGAGCATTTCCTTCATACATGAAGGCTGTTCCAACTTTTAACTGTGATGTCATTAACATAATATAAAACCTCTATAAAAGAATTTACAAAAATAGTTACTATATTATATCAAGTTTTTCAATGTATGTCATTAAGTTGTAAGCCAGGTCTCCGTTTTTTCTTAGAGAACGGGCAAAATCCTGAAAGCCGGATACAAGGCGGGGAACTGATGCAAAAAAATCATAATATGAATTACTTAGTTGTTCCGCTCCTCGAGAAGCAATACATTCATCAGAAGAATTGATTTCCAGCCATACCTTCTCTACAATCTCAAAATCCGCTTCATTAAAATGCGGCTTCATTCTTTCAAGCAAAGCTTTTACTTTAACAAGCTGATACTCATCACTTTGCGGGTATGCATGCCAGATAAAAGGAATACCGGAAAGACAAGCTCTGGACACAGACTCCTCTCCTCTAATCACCAGAGCAGAACAAGACTTCATTACCCTATCCCATTCACTTTGATTCAGATATGGCAGTTCTTCTATAAAGGAGTTTTCGATACATTCTCTTTGCGAGCTCTCAACTACATTTCTGACCGCAGCTAAAAAGCTTTCTTTACCGCACCCCTGGGCCAGAAGAAGTTTGGATTTATAAGATGGCTCTGGCAAATCCCCCCAACGAGAAGCTGCACTCAACCACCCCTGAATAAAACTAGTCCAGTCGCGCTCGTAAGTAAAAACAAGCACCGGACCATTTTCCTTCCACTCAGGAACTTTCTGCCAGTCAGCATCAATTACAAGTCCTCCAGTCTTTTCTGTAAAGCCCGGCATAAAGTTTACCTTCTGAACTTTTGCACTGCGGGTCAATGACTTAAGACAATGAAAATCCTCAGCATATTTTTCTGCAGTAAGATAATCAATCATAATAATGTGAACTGTTCGCTGTAATTTTTCTTCAAATAAAATACGTTCCATCCAGTCAGGACGGCCACACTGAAAGCATTCTAAAATTAAAGGCATAAGTTCACCGTCATTACGAGAAAATGCATTGTGACAAAAATCTGCCGCATTCCAGTCGTATACCTTCAGTCCTTCAATATATTGCATTTCCAGACCGCACTGCACAGCGCTGCAAATCTTATTAAAACTTTCAAGATTATCAACAATGAGATTAATTGTATTTTTGGGATTTATTTTTTTAAGTTGTTTTGCAAGGCGATATACAACTCCGATATCTCCAAAGTTATCCACAACCTTGCAAAGAATGGAAATCTGCATGACTAGTTAATCTTACTGTAAAGTCCGCTAAGCTCGTCACGCCACTCAGACTGTTGTTCACGATTTTCCCATTCAATTATTTTTTTGATTGTAAAATGACGCTGATCTCTAATATTTTCATACTGAAGGACAGCAAAACGTCCCTGCCCAATATATGCAACTTTTTCATTTTCACCAGTAGGTTCAGACTGTTTTACCTGATTCAAAACACAGTCAAAATGAAGAGGCTGTCCGGTAGACTTATCCGCAATAGCACTTGCAATATCAGTAATAGGCTGTCCACATTTTGGACAAATAATTTCACGAGACTTTACATCCTGAATTGCCGCAACTCTCTGACGTTCTGCATCCTGATCCTCATATAAAGCCTTGTTAAACTGAAAAGATCTCTGTTTATTTTCACGTGACTGTTCAGATCTTTTCTGATTATTCCAATTGTTTGAATGCTTTCTATTGCGACGTCTATCCATAATCTAATCCCGAAATTTCAATTCGTCAGGATCTTCAATCAAGTGATTACTAATCACCTGTGCAATTCGTTGAATTGCATTATCAAGATATTCCGGACTTTGAATTTTCTTCCTTAACTCTAAAATCCTAGGAGACAAATCGATAGTATCGGTCCGCTCAAGGACAAGAGTAGCTGCCCCTGTTGATTTTCCACCAGAAATCATAGAATCTCCCTTTTGACACCCACGCGTTTATTCTGAAAAAGCATTTTCAATATGATACACCGGCTCTAAACCAGGCATATCAATAACAATTACATCAAATCTGACATAGCTGTTATTATATTCTCGATGTTTTAACAGAAAACGTTTAGATGTTTTTATGATTCTTTGACGTTTCTGATTATTTAACTCTCTCTGAATCATATCTAAAGTGCCGTTTGGAAGCGTTTTTACCTCTACAAACACTAAAGTATCATTCTTATCTGCTATTATATCAATTTCTCCGCCTTTTGTCCGCCAGTTACGCTCAATTATTGCATACCCTTTAGATAAAAGATAGTCAGAGGCACGATTTTCTCCTTCATTTCCAATTATTTTTGTATTCATTTTTTTTCTTTCACCCTCTGTTCTGTAAGGATAAAAGAAAAAATTACCGCCAAGGCTTGCCAGGTATTTTCCGGAACTATATCACCTGCAGAAGAAAGCCCCAGCATATCAACAAGTACTTTATCTTCTGTAACTGGAACCCCTTTTTTTTCTGCCTCTTCCAGCATAATATCAGCTTTGCGGCCCTCTCCTTTTGCAAGAATAACTGGCGCTTCTGTTCCTTCTATATATTTGAGTGCAACAGCTTTTCTTTTTGAAGTCATATTTCACCTCCAAAAGAAACAAAGCTTTCAAGCCCGCTTGCACTTCCCTCTAAAACCTCTTTATCTGTCCAGATAATTTTTCCAGGATTTATTCCGGCTGTCATAAAGTGTTTTTTTAACTCTTTTACTTTATCCTCTGTATCAGTTTTTACCCCATCTTCAATAACATTAAAATATGTAATTTTAATTTGTTTTCCTTCATAAGAAAGACTGAACAAGTATCTTCTATTATTATAAACACAATCTAGATTTAATAATTTTAATGAATTTTCTGTATCAAACAGCAGACGTAGACAGCCTTTTCCAAGTATATGTCGATTTTCTTCCAGGCTTTCTGCCACTTCTACCATTTCAAAAGGTAAAAAATACCATGCACCTTCTGTTGAGTTTATTCTATTAATAAGCTTATCTTTTGATTTTTTATTATGAGACGGAATTTCTTTTTCCAGATTTCTGCCAGGACCAGAACCTTCCTCACTTTCTAGAAAAGTAAGAAGGGCTTTTATTTCATCCTCATCAGCTTCTATTCCTTTCTGTGCAAGAAGGCTTAAAACTTCAGCCGCTGATTTTTCCTTTCCAGTAAAACGCAGTGCCAGACTACGGATTTTATTCGCAAGGACCGAATCCATTTTCAGTCCCATCTGTTTAAACGATTGTAAAATAGAAGAAGAAAGATTATCTGCAGGAAGCCCCAGAGATTCTAATAAAGAAAAAAGCTGAGACTGCGAAACCTCGTTAAATTGAAGTGCAATTTCACCAGCCCTCTGAAGCCCAGCCATTCCGCTAATATCTTTAGGTGTAACTACAATCAATCCTTTTTTTACGCTTATTGTTGCTGCAAAAGAATCTCCGGCTTGCAAAGGCTTTGAAGAAGTCAATTGTACACGCACACCTGCAACGGAACCTTCATATTTTCCGCCGCCCCTGTCTGCAATAACACGCACAAGCACACTGGAACCTTCTTTTAGAACCTGTCGGTTTACACCGATTTGAGAAAGCCTTGCTGACTGTATTGAAACTGCACCTGAAGAAGACATATTTTTATTATAGTTAAAAAAAAGAGGACTTCCAAGACAGGAAGTCCTCTTATAAATTATTTAAGTTTAAGCAACACTATTTTGTTTCTGTAGCCTTTTCAGCAGCAGCTTCCTTGCGCTCTTCCTTAATAGCAGCTTCTGTAGCGGCAGCAGCAGCTTCAGCGCGTGCGTTACGAGCAGCGATTTCAGCAGCAATCTTTCCACCTACGAGAGTCTTAACCTTAGCTCCCTTACCTACCTTATCGCGGAGGTAGTAAAGCTTAGAGCGGCGTACCTTACCAGGGCGAACTACGTCAACCTTTACGATACGTGGGCTGTTATATGGGAATACACGTTCTACACCTACGCCGTAAGAAATCTTACGTACGGTGAAAGTCTGGCGTGCACCCTCGTTCTTCTTGCAGAGAACGATTCCTTCATAAACCTGAATACGCTCTGTTTTACCTTCAATAATCTTAAAGTATACTTTTACAGTATCACCAACATTGAAGCCCTGAGCTCCAGGTCTTTTCTGTGTTTCTTCAATAGTCTTAATAATGTCCATGACAAATCTCCTAAAACCCCCGTCACCCTTCTTATCACCCTGAACTTTTTTCAAAGTCTCTTTTACAAGATTCCGAAACAAGTTCGGGATGACATTTTCAGTTCAGAATGACGGCATTTAGTTTTCTAACTATCTTATTTCCGACGCTTTTTTTTCTGCTTCTTCAAAAAGACAGTTTCAGTTATTTCCTCAATCATCTTTTCGGCTTCTTCAGTAAGCTGTCCTCTGACACGCGCACTGGCAATTAAGTCAGGTCTGTTTGCCATAGTTTTCATCAGCCGCTTCTTAAGCCGCCACTTTCGGATTTCCTCATGATTACCGCTCAGTAAAACTGAAGGAACCTTCATACCCTTCCATTCTTCAGGATGAGTATACTGCGGATACTCCAAAAGTCCGTCACAATAACTTTCTTCTTCCAGCGATTCGTGTTTAATAACACCGTCTACAAGTCTGTAAACTGTATCAATAACAACTGTTGCCGCAACCTCACCCGAAGACATTACATAGTCTCCGATTGAAAGTTCAAGGTCAACATACGAATCAATTATTCTCTGGTCAATACCTTCGTAGCGGCCACAGATAAAAACAAGTTCGTCTTTGTGACTAAGTTCTTCGGCAACCTTCTGTGTAAGCTGTTTTCCGCTTGGTGTAACAAAAATAACATACTTCTTGCGGGCATTTACACTATCAAGTGCCTTTGAAAGCGGTTCTGGCATCAAAAGCTGGCCAGCGCCACCTCCGTACGTTCCGTCATCACAGGTGTGGTGTTTATCAGTCGCAAAATCTCTGATGTTCACCAGATCGTAAGCAATAATTTCCTTTTCAACTGCCTTGGCCATGATTGAGTTTTCAAAAAAAGCCTTAACAATATCTGGAAATAAGGTCAGCACAGTAAATTTCATGGAATTACTCCAGAATCCAGAGGTGCATCAATTGCACCGTTTTGTTCTTAATATCAACCTTTCCAATAAACTCTTTATTGAAAGGAACAAGAACCTTTCGGTCACAACTCTCGACGAGTGACACTTCAAGTAAGTTACCCCCGCCGCCTTCCATTACGTCTGTGATTGTTCCTGCAACAGCCTTGCCTTTAAGCTGCCCCTCAGGTGCAATCAACGTTGCCGGAGCGTCTTTCCCTTCATAAACAAGGGAACAACCTCGTAAATCCTCAATATACCACTCGTCTTTATTCAAATGCTTGCAGTATTTTCGCGGTACTTGAATTCCCCAGTGGCGGTATTTTAGTACAGCCTCATCAGAATCTATACCAGCAAACTTAACATAAGCAACCGCATGTCCCAGAGAAACCGATTCAACCTTTGTTTCTCTATGCTCGTCGCCATGCACTAAAGTAACTTCCTTCAAATCAAGCAGATGCTCGTATTCTCCGGAGGCACTCTCAACCTTACATTCACCCGAAAAACCGTGAGTTCCACGGATGAAGCCAACAACAAGTTGTGCTTTTTCCATCAGCAATATTCCTAATTAGTTATCAAGAATATCAAGACTGTAATGCTTACCGTCTTTTACAGCTGAAGCACTCAGAACTGTTCTCATGGCTTTAGCAATTCTACCGTATTTACCGATAACCTTGCCGATGTCACCATCTGCCACTCTGAGCTGGAGCACCATGCCTTTCTCGCCTTCAGTTTCATTTACAGATACAGCTGACGGATCATCGACCAATGATTTTGCGATGTATTCAATCAGGTCTTTTTCCATTTTCCTAGCCTCTCTGTAAACTATTCTGCCTTCTTAGCAGCCTGGCGATTCATCAGCTTCTTAACGATGTCTGTAGGCTGTGCACCAACACTGATCCAGTACTTTGCACGTTCCAAATCGATAGAAACCTGATCCTTTTCCTGCGCGATTGGCATGAAAGTTCCAATTTCTTCGATACAAACGCCGTCACGTGGCTTCTGTGAGTCCTGAACAACTACACGGTAGCATGGACGCTTAGCTGCACCAAATCTCTTAAGTCTGATTTTGACCATTATATCCTCCATGGCACTGTTTCCAGTACCAAATTTTTACTATCTTTTGACACAAAGGACATAAAAATGCCTATTGTGTATATTGAGATGATATAATAACTGATTTATTGATTTTATTCAAGGGTATTTCAAGACTAACAGTTAGCTTTTACTTTTGTAAATAGCTAAAAGCTAAAAGCTAAAAGCTAATAGCTATTAGCTAACAGCTAGCTACATCCTATACATTCGTAAAACGAGATAAGAAGGCTTTAGTTCTGTCCATTTTCGGATTGTTAATTACCTCATCAGGACTGCCTTCCTCAACTATAACTCCGCCGTCCATAAAGATTATGTGGCTGGAAATGTCGCGGGCAAAGGCCATCTCGTGAGTTACTACAACCATTGTCATTTTTTCTGCAGCAAGTTCTTTGATTACAGCAAGAATTTCACCGGTAAGCTCAGGGTCAAGGGCTGAGGTAGGTTCATCAAAAAGGAGCACTTCAGGTTTTAGCGCAAGAGCACGTGCAATTGAAACTCTCTGCTGCTGACCACCACTAAGCTCACAAGGATAATTATACGCTTTAGACTCAAGCCCCATACGTTTTAACAAATCCAAAGCTGTTTCTTCAGCTTCTTCCCTCGATTTTTTTAATACACGTATTTGAGCCGCGGTAACATTTTTTAAAACTGAATAATGAGGAAAAAGATTAAAATTCTGAAATACAAGACCACTTTTCAAAATGATTTCATGCCGGATCTTTTTATCTGCATAAACTCCATTTTCCACAAGAGTCTTTCCACAGATTTTGATAGTTCCATCAGTTACAGTTTCAAGCTGTGAAATGCAGCGGAGCATTGTAGACTTTCCAGAACCACTAGGTCCTATAATACTAAGTACTTCACCCTTCTCTACAGAAAAAGAAATACCTTTTAAAATCTCAAGATTATCGCGAAAAGTTTTCTTTATATTTTCAACTCGGATTATTTCTTCCATAATTTTCCTATTAAACGTCATGCTGAACTTGTTTCAGCATCTATGCAAGAGATCCCGAAACAAGTTCGGGATGACAGTTCATTAACTATAATAACTCTGTTTCTTTTCTAACCGCTGAAAAGCAATCGAAACAATCCAGTTCATAATAAAATAAAAAACACCGGATATAAAAAGCGGAACAAAAGAAAACATTGCTCCCTGTCTTTCCTTTGCAACCATCAAAAGTTCAGAAACTCCAATTACAGAAACAAGTGCTGTATCTTTTACAAGTGTAATAACTTCATTTCCCATTGCAGGTACAATTCTCTTGATTACCTGAGGAAGCACAATACTGAAAAATGTTCGTGCCGGTGTATACCCCAGAACCTTGGCCGCTTCATATTGACCTTTAGGAATAGACTCTATTCCACCACGGTAGATTTCAGCAAAATATGCAGCATAGTTTACAGACAAAGCTACAATAGCAGCAACAAATCTATTCCATTTAAAAGAAACTTCATACCCTTGTAATACCAGCCAGCGAATAAAAAGCCCGGGACCAAAATACACTACAAGCAGCTGAAGCATAAGCGGAGTACCTCTAATTACAAGAAGAAAAACATTTGTTACACCAGACAAAAGCTTATGTCTGGACATACGTCCCATGGCAACTGGTAATGCAAGAGGAACTGAAAAAAGAATTGTAAGAAAGAAAACTTCAAGAGATGTTACAGAACCTGTAAGCATCGCTTGTAACATTTTTATATATCGGTCAGAAATCAAAGAATTATTCTCCAAATCGGCAAGCACAGCTTGCCTCTGAGCCATTTTTTCGATGAACCTAAATGTGCAAGGCCGCTGGCGGCCGGTGTTCTATAGCAAGGCGTTAAAAAAATTGCACTGCAATTTTTAGCCTTACCATCACCCCCGCTGTCGCAGCCCAGTTTTTAACGGTTCTTCGATTATAGGCTTAATTAATAGTAGAAATATCACGGCCGAACCATTTCTGGCTGATAGCAGTTACAGTTCCATCCTTCTGCATTTCTTTAAGAATATTCCATACCGCATCGCGCAACTCAGGTTCATTCTTTCTAAAGCCGATTCCATAACCTTCGTTAGCAAGAGATTCATCTATTACTTTGAAAGGCTTTTTTGTCTGAGCTATTGAATAATTAGCAACAACACTATCCATTACAACGCCGTCTACACCACCAATATCAAGATCGTTCAAAGCAGTAATATTATCCTTGAACATAATAAGCTTTGAAATAGAAGATGCAAATGCAGCATTATCATTAACAGCTTCCTGTGCACTTGACCCACTCTGAATACCAATAATCTTGTCTTTTGCACCTGCAAGAGAATTAATTCCGCTATCAGCACGAACAACAAGTACCTGATCATTATTCAAATAAGCTTCTGTAAAAGAAAGAGCATTCTTGCGGTCTTCTGTAATTGTAAAACCATTCCAGATACAGTCGATTTTACCTGTTTCAAGCTCCATTTCCTTTGCATCCCAGTCGATAGGCTGTGCACGGAAATCTACACCAAGACGTTTAGCAACTTCTTTTGCAAGATCAATATCATAACCTACAATTTCGTTGTCATCACTTCTAAAGCCCAGAGGTGGAAATGAATCATCAAGTCCAAGAACAAATACACCACGTCCTTTGATTGCAGAAACAGCATCATTGTCATTTTTCTTATTTGATTTCTTACAGCCTGCCAGAGCAAAAACTGCAGCTGCCATAAGAACAGCACAAATAATTTTTTTCATATTTTTCTCCTATTGAATTTATTCCGATTCCAGAAATCAGGTTCCAGACCGGAATGGTATTAAATTATAAAATCATCGATTGAATCTTCTTCAGTCAATGTATTTTCCTTTATAAAGGCAGAAAGTTTTTCAATCTGCTTTTGAACCTCAGATGGAGATGGTCCTCCTATAGTTTTTCTGATTTCAACACATTTATCAGGTTTAATCAACTCAAAAATATCTTTTTCAAAAAGGTCACTTGCCTTTTCATATTCAGTAAAGTCAAGTTCTTCAAGACGGCAGTTTTTTTCAATAGCAATTCGAACCAATCCTGCAGAAACTCCATGAGCAGTACGGAAAGGCATACCTTTACGAACAAGATAATCTGCAATATCAGTTGCATTCAGATAGCCACCATCACAAGCAGCAGCCATAAGCTCTTTATTCCAGTCAGCAGTTCTTACCATTTCAGTAAAAATACGTACACTTGAAATAACTGTATCATAAGCCTCAAAGAAGCTTGCTTTATCTTCCTGCATATCACGGTCATAAGCAAGCGGAAGTCCCTTCATCATAGTAAAGAGAGCAACCATATCTCCATAAACACGACCGGTTTTTCCGCGAATAAGTTCTGCAAAATCAGGATTCTTTTTTTGCGGCATTATAGAACTTCCGGTAGACCACTTTTCGCTTAAATTTACAAAATTAAATTCAGTTGTAGACCAGTAAACAATTTCTTCACAGGCTCGTGAAAGATGCATCTGTAAAATAGAAAGATCAGAAGCAACTTCCAGATAATAATCTCTGTCAGAAACAGAATCAAGAGAATTATCAGTTACACCACTAAAGCCAAGAAGTTCTGCTTCATAAGCTCGATCCAGCGGCAAACCGCTTCCAGCAAGCGCACAGGAACCAATTGGTGAAAAATCTGCACGTTTTGCAGCATCCCTAAGACGGGTAAAATCTCTGCTGAACATCCACGCCCAGGCACATAAATGATGTGCAAGAGTTACCGGCTGGGCATGCTGCATATGAGTAAAACCTGGAATTAAAGAATTTTTATTCTCAGAAGCAATTTTTACAAGTACATCAATAAGTTTTAAAATTTCACTACTAAGTTTTTTAATCTGATGACGAAGATATAATTTTTCATCAAGAGCAATCTGATCGTTACGACTACGGCCTGTATGAACTTTTTTGCCAGCCTCACCTATTCTGTCAGTAAGAGTCGCTTCAATAAAAGAATGGATATCTTCTGCAGAAAGATCTACTTTTAATTGATCGGAAGCAAGATCCTTTCGAATCGAATCCAGTCCATCTATTATCTGATTTCTTTCATTTTCAGAAATTAAGCCAGATTTACAAAGCATTTTAGCATGAGCCTTACTGCCTTCGATATCAACAAAGGCCATTCTCATATCATCATTAATTGAAGTTTCAAACTTTACGGCATCTGCATCCGGACCTTCCTTAAAGCGGCCGTGCCAGAGTGCTGCATGATTATCGTTAGTAATTGTACCGTGATTTGACATATTTTTATTATATAAAAAAAGCCATCGTATTTCAATTACGATGGCTTTGGAGATGCTGAAACCAGTTCAGCATGACAGGCAATTAAACTTATTTGTTCATAGCCTCGTCAATTGTAGCCTGAAGTTCGTTCTTCATAGACTCATATGTTTCCTGTGGATCTGCACCACCACAGATGTTCCATGAAAGTGGAGCATAGTTCAAGCCAGGAATCAACCAAGCGTTCCAAGACTTAGAATTGTCCATCATGTACTGCATTGTTTCATCAACAGCACGTGTATCGCGGAATGAACCGTAGTAGTTTTCTTTCCAAGAATCTGGATCATCATAACCAGGAACTGTATCAGACCAGAAGTCATAAGCCTTCATAATCTTGTTAACTTTGTCCTGTTGATAGTAGCTAGGAATTACAAGCATGTTATCCTGGTTAAGTGTGAAGTATTTTCCATCACCCTTTGGTCCGAGTGGAAGACATACCATACCCCAGTCATCCTTCATATCTGCAAGCATACCATTTGGCTGTGCATCGTATTCCTGATCATTATAGAATGCTGTAGCACCACTCAAGAAGTCTGCCTTGAAGTAGTCCCAGTTAGCACCTTCGCCCTGTGGCTTGTTGTAGTTTACGAAAATACGGCGGATATAATCCCAAGCTTCCATTACGTTGTCGCTCATATCGAGATAGTATTTTCCGTTTGCATCAACATTTACAATCTTACCACCGTTAGAGTAGATTGTTGGCCAAGCAAATTCTCCGTTGAATCCAGAGAGAGCATACTGATCGATGATACCATCGTTATCTGTATCTTTTGTGAGTTTAGCACACATTTCTTCGAATGTTTCCCATGTCCATTTTCCTTCTTTCTGAAGATTGTATGGTTCATCTGGGTCAAAACCATTTTCCTGAAGAACACGCTTGTTGAAGAAGATACAGTGGCGTGGTTCTGGTTTACCAACAGCGAATGATTTTCCTGGCATTACGCTGCAAACAGCCTTGTTCCACTTTTCTTTTGTCCAGTCGATATCTGGAGTCTTAGAAACATCTGCCCAAAGGTTAGCAGCAAGTCCTGAGAATGCTGAACGTCCATCAATGACGAAGATACGAGCATCGTCACCACCAGTGATACAGTAGTTAGCTACTTCTGCAGGGTGTCCACCCCAACCAGCATTCAAGTTGTCCTGAATGATTGTAAAGTTGTAAGTTTCTTCGAGGTACTTGCGGAAAGCTCTCTGATCTTCTTCTGCTTTTGAAGCAGCAGGAGCATCAGGATTTGACCACCAGTCATAAATTGTAATTGCCAATCCACCGAAATCATAACTCTTCTTTGTAGCTGGATCTTTTGCTACTGGAAGCTTTGAATAGTCACCTTCTGCTGCTGCTTTAAGAGCTGCTGCTGAAGGACCTTTAGATTTGCTACATCCAGCAAGTGCGAGAACACACATTGCAGACATTGCCAAAAGTGCAATTTTTTTCATAAAATTATACTCCTTTTTTATAAATTTACGCCGTAACCGGCAAATTGCCTAACATTAATAATTATATCACCACTTTATTGAAATTACATAGGAAATTTCTCCTAAGGTAAAAAAGGGAATGACCAATAAGTTTACATCCTAGTGTCATTCCGAACTTGTTTCGGAATCTATAGAACTAGATGTGGTGTAGATGCTGAAACATAGGGAGCGACACTGCTATGCAGTGTAAAAACAGTCCAGTGGACTGTTTTTAGCGAGTCTCCGAGCAGCTATGCTGCGAAGGTTCAGCATGACAATACTTTTTGGACAGCCCCTTTTGAATTTTAGGCTGCTCGTAGCCTACATTTTAACACCAGTTGATGCAAGGCTTTCAACAAAGAGTCTCTGGCAGAAGATATAAAGAATAATTAATGGAAGAATAGCCAGAAGCATACCTGTTGAAAGTATTGCATTTGAGTATGCAATTGGTGCAATAACAGATCCACCATTCAATTTAGAAAGGTAAATACCAAACTTATCTACAATTCCTGTAAGCTGGATTGAAAGCAGCTGAATTTTTCCAAGGAAGAGGTTTGAATAAAAACTATCTGTCCACTGCCATACAAAAGAAAACAGGAAACATGAAGTAATGATAGGTTTTGCACCTGGAATCATAATTCTTACAAAAGTTTTAAGAGGTCCACAACCATCTACATAAGCTGCCTCTTCAAGTTCAAATGGGAATCCCATAAAGAACTGACGAATCATAAAGATATAAAGACCATTTTTAAGTCCCATACATCCAAGACACATCATAATATATGGAAGCATAGAACCTCTAAGGTTCAAAGTAGCCCCAAACAGTTTGAAGTATCGGAAATGAAGGAACAGTGATGTAGAAATTGTCTGTGGTGGAATAACAATTACAAGAATTACACAGAAAAACCAGAATCTCTTAAATGGAAACTGAAAACGTGAAAAACCATAACCTACCACACTACACATTGCAACTTCAATAACAGATACAAGAATAGAAACCCATAAAGTATTGAACAATGTTGTTTTGTAATTAAGAAGATTCATTGCAATCTTCCAGTTACTCATAGAGAAGTGTTTTGGAACAAGAATAATTGTTGTATCATACAAATCTCGTTCAGCCATAAAGCTCAGCGCAATCTTATTTAAGATAGGCTGTATAATCATAAAGCACATTCCGAACAAAAGAATTCCACGGAAGATAGAAATGGCATACTTTTTTATTGTTTCATTCAAGAGAATACCATTTGAAGCTTCGTTTCTTTCCCAGAAGGAACGGGTTTCAACTGCAGGAGTTGTTTTAGTTACTTTCTTATTTTTAGTCATAATTGTACACCACCTTAGAAATAAGCAATGAACTGAGGCCTATCAATGCCATACATACAATAAAGTAAATCCATGCCATTGCAGAACTGAAGCCATAGTTGAGCATTTCTGTCATCTGGGTATTAATCTTATCCATAATCTGATTATCACTCTTCATGAAGAAGTCAACGATTGTGTAAATCCAGCATACAAGCATAAGAGGACTTACCATAGGAACTGTAATCTTCCAGAGGCTTTCCCATGCTGTACAACCTTCCATCTGAGCTGCTTCATACATACTTGGAGAAATATTCTGCAAACCAGAAAGGAAGATAATAATCTGAATACCAGAAGCCATAGCAACATCGTAAATAGAATCGATAATCTCGAATACAGACTTAAAAGCCATACTGCTTATTCCATTTACACCCGACGCATCAGACACCAGGATTTGTTCAAGAACATCAGTAATTGAATTGGCGTTTCCAGATTCCTCAATCATATCTTTAAGCTGAGCCATAAGTGAGTTGCTTGATTCAAGACCAACCAGAACACCTGATGAAAGAATTACAGCAAGGAAGAAGATAGAACGAGCAAGTGTTCGCCCCTTAAACTTCTGATTCAAAAGCAAAGCAACAAAGAAACTGAATACAATTGTTGCAAGCGAACGAAGGATCATCTGTCCTATTGCTTCAACAAGCATTCTGTTGAATTCAGCATCTACAAGCAAAGCTTTCTTAAAGTTCTCAAAATTATTCCAGTTGAGCTGGAATCCCTGATTAGAAATTACAACCTCAGACATAGCCATATGCAATGACTGCCAGAGAGGCTTGATCATAAAGAATACAAAACCAAGAATAAACGGCAATATAAAAAGATATCCGTATACTGCACGTCTTCCCATCAATCCGACTTTTTTCTTCATAATTAGTCCTCCACCTTCATTACTCTGTAATCTCTTTCAGGAATGAACTTTCCCGAAGGTGTAACATAGCTCTTATAACTGAAGTTTACATAAACTACATATCCGTTTTCGTAAGTAGTTTTTGTAACATTATCAGCAACATACTCATGATTCTTGATAAGAGAATTCATAACTGGAGCCATTTTTGAATTATATTCTTTATAGACATCAGAAAGTCTTTCTTTCCATCCGTCATAATTGCTTGCATAATACTCAGTATAGTTTGTCTCCTGAAGATCACGTTCCGAAGCATTCATAAATGAGAACTGCAAGCCGGCACCTGCTTCTGCAGATTCAAGAATAATCTGGTCTTTTTCGTAAGCAAGATTTATTGGAGAGCCTGCATAATTTACATAACCATGCAATGCAATCTGATAGAATGGAACTGTAGCATCAATAATTGCATACTGATTTCCATGAAGCGGCATATTTGTAACGAAATCTGCTTTTGTAACAGCATAATCATTACCACCGTTAATCATAACAGCAAGTCCGTTCTCTTTAGCTGAATCAAACTTTTCAATCTGAGTTTTAGTTTCGTTTGCTCTTGTAAGAAGCGCACGATCATTAAAATCAGAAGAAAGAAGATCACCATTATCTTTGAAAGAAATTCCTTCAAGTTTGAGTTTTTTAGCATTCTTTATGAATACGTTTGCTCCCTTATTTCTAAGCTTGCTGTTTACAAGATAGTAATTATCACGATTTGGATCTTTTCCATACCAAATCTGAGAATATTCAGAAAGTTCACAAAGTTCATCACTTACAAATCTGGCAGCATCTCTATAATTAAAGAAACCTTTGAAGATATTTGAACGATAAGCAGTCTGTACAGCACCATCGATATAAAGCTTAGCAGAAGTTCCCTCTACACTCTTGTGCATCTTCGTAAAATCAGATTTTCCACCGAGCTCTTTAATAAACTTCACTTTGCTCATTATCTGCTGACGAATACCACCATTTATAAAACCTGAAAGCTTGTAATTTACATTTTTGATACCAAGACTTTCAATATCATTAATCATATTACCTGCTTCTTTATAGCTTGTAAGTTTGTATGGCTTTACCTTTGGCATTCCGGCAATCTGCTGCTTCTTTTCGATAGCTCCGATAATTTCTACTGCAACAGGAACCTCGTTTGTATTCAACTTATTTGCTCCGGCAAAAAGTTTATTTCTATAAGCTTTCGCCATATCAACGTATGAGCCGCTGTCTATGAAAGTAAATGACTGTTCAATACACTCACCTTCAGGAAGCTGATTCTCATATACAAACTGGGCACTCTGGCTTCTTGCAGAAACTTCATACTGTTCACGATGAAGCATTTTGTAATCTGCGCGAACATAATTGTAACTTCCAAGCTTTCCTGCAATTTCTGCTGTAATACCAGCATACTCTGCACCTTTATTGATAACAGAAAGAACGCTGCTATCTGGATAAGCAATTCCAAATACAGGATAAGCTGCACGGGTTTCAGTTATAACAGCCTTACGCTCCATAGCATAATCCCAGCCATAGCAGTCTGCATAATAACCGTTCTGACGAACTTTTCCGTTATTAAAATTAATTATACTTCCGCCACCTTCTGGAATAAGCATATACCCCTCATCTTCCGGACCACCTGCACCAAAGTAAGGCAATACAGAAAGCTGAATGATAGGATACTTAAGCCTGTATGCAATTTCGCTGAACGGTACATTTACAACAAGATTATTTCCATCAAGTTTATATACAATTGAAACATTGAAAGCTGGAACTTCTTTTATGTTTGATTCTTTATAGAGTTTCTTATTTTCAAGGTAATCTTCGTAAGTAAAACCTTTTTTGCTGAAAATCTCTTCCATCTGAACTTTTACGTGAGTCTGAATATTTTCAAACACAAGATAAAGATTCTGATTTTCCATTTCCGGATATTTATCAAGCATATCAGCAAGTTCTGCACCCTTAAACGAACCTTTGTTATACTTATGATAAGCACGACCAACAGCACTAACCTGAGACTTTGAAAGTCCTTCTGTCCACTTATCAAAATCCTCCTGATACATAATCAGAGGGAAGATATACTCACGATCCATCTGACCAACAGTATAATTTACTGTAATCTCGTTACCTTTCTTTTCGATGTTATAGAAATTACGTTTTACACTGTTTGTGTATGTATCATAAGTATCATCAGAACCATTAATTGTAGAATATCTGATGAGAAGCGTAGACATCATATTGTTCTTTTCTTTGGTAAGAGCAAGCTTATCTGTCATAGCTCCCTGTGGATTCGAATACCAAACCTTTCCTGTGTTCTTCTGAAGTACAGTAAATGTTGTTGTCTCCGGATCAAGCTCAAATTTGAGATTATTGTTTTCAAGAGTATAATTTGAAGACAATTTTCCAGTCTCATAGTACTCAAGAGGAGGCTGAACAACATTTTCAACCTGAATAAGACGAATTACTATATAAGTAAGGAATCCAATTATTGCAAGTGCAAATGCAAGACCAATCCAGAATTTCTTTGTAGGCTTATGAATTTCAAACGTCTTTGATTTCATTGGCTTTGGACGGCCGATATATCCTTCCGGATATTTTGATTTTTTTACCTTCTTTTCTTTTTCCATTTTTCCTACTCCTCCCCCGTCAGTTCAATCTGAATACAACTTCTCTTCCGAGAGATACGAAATATGCAACGCCTTGAGAAATCATACTGAAGAACAGAAGCATAATAAAAATGAAAACCAGCATTCCGAATGCAGTGAAAATAACAAACAGAAGAGTCTTCGCAAAACTATACGAATGAATCATCATTATTGCCATAAAGATGAGCATTCCTATCCACACAAATGAAATTGCATTAAATACTGAATAGAAAGCACTTTCTTCAATTGTAACTACATTACTCAAAATGATGATTGGAATCTGAATAAGCGTATATGGTGTTAGGGCATATGCGGTACCCATATAAATATCACCCAAATGACCTTTTCCGTCGAACAGGGTTGTTACGCCCCAGTTACAGATACAGAAAATTGCCAGAGGAAGAAGGATTTTTGCAAATTCCATAAGAACATTAATTTCTTCCCAATTAACCTTTGGCTGAACTATAAAACTTGCAAAATGTAACTTCCATACATGAACCAGAAGGGTCATTATTACGATGAAGTTTGCAGCTGAGTACGAACCTCGCTTTGCATGAATCAAATCCCAATAACCGTCAGCGGGATGCAGGATTACATACAGAGCATAGCGAAGAGTATTCAAAAAATGAACATAAGTTTCCTTTTTGCCTAATTTACTTATCTTTCGTGTTATATAACTCATAGTGAATCAAGCTCCCATTTAATTTTCTTTACTATTTTTGTTACAAAAGAAACAACCACAAGAATTATGATTATTACAACCATCCAGCCGATATTCGCTTCAATCCATTCCTTTCGGTAATACTTGAAAGCTTTTGAATAATCACGTCTATCGCGTTTAGTCTTAAAGTAATCCATTGCTTCTTTATATTTATTCTGACGAAGACAAGACTTTCCAAGACCAATATATGCAAGGTCATAATTACCATTATAATCAAGAACCTTTGCCCAGGTTTCGGCAGAAGCATCATATTCACCACAAGCAAACTGTTCAGTTGCCTTGTAAATAAGGCTGCCATACTCTGTCGGAGTAAAAACTGTAATAGAAGCATTCTGGCTGTCGAGAACAAAAAGGTCTTTTTCAATATGTTCAATTGATGAAGGCTGACGGAAGAATCCGTCTACGTTTCCACGACCACCAAAAGCAAATAGAAGATAGCCCTGATTATCATAAGCAAAAATTCGACCACGGCTTTCGTCAACAGTAATATAAACTTCATTATCAAGTACTGTTATATCAGTAAACTTTGAAGGGTTCTTAATTCCGGCTGCATCTCCCCATTCAACATCACCAATAGGAAGATTTTCTGCATTTTTTACAAGAATATCTTTTCCTAATGCATTAAGGCGGCGAATAGGTTTAGCATTGTCAGATTTTAAATCCCATTCTTCAAAGGTTTTTGTTACTGCATAAATAAAACCTTCTTTATCGATATAACAGTTAGAATATTCTACAGGAACAAAAAGAACCATTTTTTCTTTCTGAGCCTGTGTTGAAAGCTTCTTCCATATCATATCAGTCCAGTTATAAACAACTTCATTTGCACCAAAGAAGCCCTGAAATGTTCCATCATATTCATATTTCATGAAACCTTTATTAATGTTTCTTGCAGAAATATAAACACGTCCTTTAGAATCTGCTACAACTTTAGTCGGAAGAAAGTCCTTTCCTTCTTCGTAAGTTGGATCATCAGGCTCCTTAAGAACCTGAATAATATTCAAATCCTGATCCAGTTTAATAACACGACCATTTTTTGTATCAGCGATATAAATTGAATTATCTTTTCCGATAAAAACATCTTCAGGAAGATTCAGAGTTTCAATCTCATCTGTTCCATTAGCGTTTACACGATCAATAACTCGACGAAGTTCAAGTGTCTTTTGAGGTGTATATTCAAGCTGCAGAATACGGCTGTTATCTGTATCTGCAACATAAAGCATATTTCCTTTTGCAAATAATGAAGAAGGATTTTTTAAGCCTTTTTCAAGTTTCAAGTCATCTGCATAAACTACGTGTGATACTCTATAGGCATCAGGAGACTTTTCCATTTTTCCCCAATAGTCATAAATATAAGTATCTCCTTTAGCAAATAATCCTGAACATAAGGTAAAAAGGCCGGCAATCAATAATATTTTTCGTTTCATCATAGCGCTAGTCCTTAAGTCCTGATGTAGCCATTGTTTCCATAATCTGACTTTGAGAGAAGATAAAGAAAACAATCGGTACAGACATTGTAAATACGATTACAGCATTCTGCTGTCCTGTACGGGCAATACCACCAAGTGCAACCTGATCCAAAGCATAGCGGAGCATTTTTTTACTTTCGGTATAGATATACTGTACCTGAGCGTTGTTCCACAAGTTCTGAATAGAGAAAATCGAAATTGTGAGCCAGGCTGGCTTTACATTCGGCATTACAAGCTTCCAGAAAATCAAAAGCTCAGATGCACCGTCAATTTTTGCAGCTTCTACGAGAGACATCGGGAAGCCGTCCATAAACTGCTTCATAAGGAAGAGTCCAAGTGAACCTCCAATTGCAGGAAGAATCAGAGACCAGTAGGTATCTACCATGTGCAGTTTACACATAATCAGGTAGTTAGGAATACCTGTTACATATCCACTGAACATGAGAGCTACAACCGCAATACGGAAGAAAAGCTGTCCACCAGGGAAACGATATTTTGCAAGAACATAAGCAGCCATAGAAGCTAAAACAACATGACCTAAAGTTCCTACTACTGTAATAAAGATTGTATTCCAGATATAGCGGGAAAGTGGAACCCAGCCCTGACTCATTGTAATAAGCAGATCCGAAAAGTTATCGAATGTAGGATTTCTAGGGAATACAGTAGGAGGATTCTTCAAAACCTCATCCAAAGGTTTCAATGCATTACAGATTGCAAAAAACAATGGGAAAACCATCATAATTGAACAAAGTGCAAGGAAAATATAAATTCCAACATCCCCACCAATAGAGCGGTTAGGCTTACGGCGATGCTTGTAATGATGAATTGTCTGATCTTTATACATATTTTTAGTACTCATTTTCATCACCTCCTGTTAGTGTCCTACTCTGTTCAAGAGCTTCTGAATAACCTTATTACAAAGAATCATAGTAAGGAACAAAACTGTAGCAATTGCAGATGCATAACCCATTTCGAATCGTGTAAATCCGTAGTCAAAAAGGTGTGTTACGATTGTACGAGCATAGTAATCTGTAGAAGGATAACCTGCCAGCTGCATTGTTACATCACAAACATTAAAGGCAGATGTAATTGACATTACAGCTCCGAACAAAAGCATTGGCTTCATGTTCGGCAAAGTAATGAACCAGAGCTCCTGCCAGCGGTTCTGAATACCATCAATATATCCAGCTTCATACTGAGCTTTATCAATACCCTTAAGACCAGCTACAAACGAAAGGAATCCTGTTCCCAGAGACATCCACAGGATAATCGGAATAATTACCTTCATACCAATATGCGGGTCTGTAAGGAAGAGGATAGGTCCATTTGTAAGCCCAAGATTTGCAAGGAATCTGTTTAACCAGCCGTTCTGGTCATCATTAAACAACGTTTTGAAAACGAAATATGCATTTCCAGAAATAGATGGCGCATAAAAGAAGAAAACAACAAGAGTACGTACCCATTTAGGAAGTTCATTGATAAGCCATGCAAAAATGAAGGCCATAATGTAACCAACAGGACCTGTAATAATTGCAATAAGGAAGGTATTTTTTACAGCTGTTGTAAATACATCATCTTCAAGGAACAAGTTTAAATAGTTACGAGCTCCAATAAAATCTGGTTTTTCCAAAATATTATAGTTAGTAAAACTAAAATAAATTGAAGTAATCATAGGCAATACATAGAAAGTTATGAACAAAACTGCATAAGGCAAAAGGAATAAATAGCAGACTTTGTTTATACGAATATTGCGGCCTAAATCAGAAATTGCGAGTTTTTTCTTAGCTATATATTTATCTAACTTTTCACTCATAATTTACTCCTAACTAATCTTCAGCTACAGGAAGATTAAATTCCTGACGCTTACGGGTCAGCTCTTCGTTAATCTTACGCGTATAATCAATAAGAACTTCGCGTGCGTCATCTTTTTCATTGATAACTCGGCGAGTACCGTTTACGATATGACGAGGTGTATAATAACTACCAGGAACTTCAGGTACCCCAACTGTCTGCTTCATAGATTCTTCAAGAACTTTAATCTGTTTTGAATTCCATGAAAGCTGACGAAGAGCTTCTTTATTAGCAGTAGCATAGCGGGCAGAAGCACCAAGCAGAGCTTCCATTTCGCGACCAAAACGAACCTGAGTTTCTGCAGAAACCCACCATCGCATGAACTGCCATGAATCATTCATTCTGGTTTCGTTCTTCATAACTTCTTTCCAGGTTTTTTCATCTATACCAGGAATAACCCCTTCTTCAAAGGTCTTACCATTATTATCACTGTAAGCAAGTTCTGGTAGATTTGAAAGATCAAGGTCATCGAGGTCTATACCCTTCTTAATCATCATAGTACAAACACCACCAGAAATATTTGAACGGTTGATATTACCTTTTGAATCTTTTGTTCCAGGAAGATATGTAAAATCCCAGAGGCCACGGATTTCAGGTGCACCAACAACAATAGTGTTATAAGTAGTGTAGTTTGCAATACCGATTGCCATATCACCAGTACGGAAGCGGCTCATAAAATCAAAAACCGTAGGAATACCATAACTATTGTAGAGACTGGTATAAGTCTTGAAAGCCTGAATTCCAGGTTCACTATCGATGATAGACTTGTTACCCTCTTTATTATAAATCTGACCGCCAGCCTGATAAACCATAGAATAGAATGGAGTCATATCCGGGTTGAGAATAACAGGATAAGGTACACCGATTGTAATATTATTTCCCTGCAATGTAGGAAGAATCTCAATAAGTTCTTCCCAGGTATCTGGAACTTTAAGATTCAACTGTTCAAGAATATCTTTTCGGTAGAACATAAGGTTGAAGGTCTGCTGCTCAGGAAGAGCAAATACACCACCGTTATATTCATAAGGTTTGTAAGCACTTGGCATAAACCATGAAAGAACTTCATCACAATCCTTAAAGCGGCGGAGGTTTACGTTTGCATTACGCAAAGCATAATCTACCGGATGAGACTGATAGGTAGAAATTACAACATCCGGTCCATTACCTGCAACTACAGCATTAAGAAGTGATTCAACCTTAATAAGTTTTACGTTTACATTGATTCCAAAATTCGGAGTAAAACTGTCATCAATCATATTCTTAAGAACCTGACTCTGATCTCGACCTGTAACAATCCATACTTCAATCAAATGATCTTCATCATCGTCATATACACTTCCCAATGAAGAAGAATCATAAAGATATGAGTTTATGAATGATGTTACTTCATGAGCAACATTCTTAAAGAAATTTGAACGATCAGGTTTTATTTTGTCGTTTATACTCTGAGCAAGAATATAGTCGATATCAAGTTTTGTTTCTGTCATTCCAAGCATAGAAGAAGCAAGAGTTGTTGTATTATCTTTAAAGCTTGTAAAACCTTTTGTAATTCTGTCCGGATGCTTATAGAACTGTTCCAGCTGAACTGCAAGAACTTCTGCCGGAGAAATCTGATTTGATTTTTCACCTGTAATAGCAACAAATTCATCTACAAGCTTGTAAAGACGGCGACTTTCAAGCAGCATAGCTTCAACTTCATTAGGATAAACCTTCTGAATTTCATAGTCACGGTTCAAATCAGGATGCTCACCAGTAAGAACAAGAATTGTACGATAAATAAGATTCAATCTGTAAACAGAATCCTGAACCTGCTGTATTACCTTACCTATTTCACCAAGAGTAGCCTCAAGGCGGATTGTATGTTTACCCTTTGAAAGATAGAATTTATAAGGCTTTTTATCTGCTCCAGAAAGAGTTGCAAACTGCCAGTCTGAATCATACTTAAAACCAACAGATTTTAAAGTATCAACAGGAATTTCACCGTCAATATAAACTGAACGACAAGCCATATAACCACGCTGGAAGAACTGACGTGCTTTAAGCGAGATTGTATACCAGCCGTCTTCAGGAATATCCATTTCCCATTCAATCCACTGACCAGGAAGCTTCCATGAATCTCCACCTGTATAGTTCAAAATTGTCTGCTTTGTACTGTATGGCTCTGTTATGGCAGAAGAACGGTCATATCGGGCAAACAAAGACGGATCAGATCGAATAACAGAATCTTCTCCCTGAACCTTTACAGTGATATTCTTTCCTGTATAATTATCTGGATTTGATTTCTGTTTAGCAAGATATTGTTCGTAGGTATTATAAACAGTTATTGGGCAAAGTGTAATTTCACTGATTGCCATAGGTTCACTGGTTGATTCAAGTGTAATTTCATTTACACCTTTATTAAAATAGAATTTGAATGGATCAACTTCGTAACCAAGATCACTCTTAAAATAAGCAGACTGATAATCAAAGACTTCTACCTGTGTAGGTCTGATGCTGTTACCGCGGTTATCATATTTTACCGGGCCACCATCCTTCCAAAGTCTGTAAAAAGCAAGTGTATCAGCACCGCTAAAAGGCATTTCACCATTAATATACAGAATACGTTCCATATTAACGTTTCTCGAAGGAACTGCAACGTATTCCATACGGATATTATAGAAACCGGCTTCCGGCACATCCACATTCCATGTTACAGAAGATTCTTCCTCTGTAAACACAACATCTTTTCCCTTATAATTTCTTTCCACTCTGCTTCCACTTGATTTTGCCTTAACAAAATCGAGCACATCCACAGAAACTTCATTTTTTGCACTTCGTGCAGACGAATGTTCATTCAGATATTCTGAATAAGTTCTTGTAGAAGATATACTTCCAACATTTGTGGATAAATCATAATTATCATATTTGCTATGATAATCTTTTTCAGGAAAAAAGCTTGGGATTGCAAAAATGAGGATGATAACTGCTACAGCTATCAACACATTACGCAACGTTTTATTAATTTTTATTCCTACCATAATAGAAATATTTTATCATAATTGAAATATTATTCCATAGGAAATTATTCTTAGTTACAGTCTTAGAAATAAAAAAAAGGGGCTGTCCAACAAGCTTACCTCCTGGTGTCATTCCGAACTTGTTTCGGAATCTATAGCTCTAAATGTAGTGTAGATGCTGAAACAGTTCGTTATTAAGGTTTATTCAATTATTGTTTTTTAAAGTAACTGTCAAACTCTTCGTCTGAGTGTAGTTTACTGTCTTTTTCTGCATCAGCTTTTTTCGAAGTTGATTTTTTCTCATCATCCGGATCAATATTTGCACTCTTAAGGTTTTCTGTGTCATCTTCACCAAAATCTTCATCATTATAAGGCATAACTATACACATTATAATGTAAACAAGGATTCCTATTCCTCTTATAAGACAAAGCATTCCGGCAATTATACGAACAATTGTTGGATCCATATTCAGGTATTCTGCGAGACCTCCGCAAACACCACCAATCATCTTATTTTTTCTTGATTTATAAAGCTTTTTCTTACTCATTTTCTTCACTCCTATTCAGAAATTTTAATTGTTACTGACCCCATACCGCAGTTCACAGAAAAATGATTTTTCTTTTTCTGATTATTATAAACTTTGCAGACACCGCTCTTTTTCTCATCATTAAAGCGGAAGTCCCCCAGGCCAACTTTTGCATCATAAGAATATGATTTTGGATCTCCATTAAGGTCCAGACTTACATTTCCCATTCCGCAATCAAGGTTTACATTGCCGCTTACACTACCCTTAAACTCAAGGTTACCCATACCACAACGCATATCCAGACGACCACCAAAAATACCATTAAGAACCATATTTCCAGCTCCAACGTCAATATTGCCGGTATTACATTTGAAAGAAAGAGTGCGGCTTGTAAGCTGTCCAGCTCCGATTGCTATACGGAACTTTTCAACTGCTGCATTTTTCGGCAAAGTTACGAGAAGTCGCGGAACAATACGACTGCGTCTGTTATGACTCCAGAAATCGAGATTAAAACGACGTGTATTGCTTACAACAAGAGTTCCTTCCTTATTCAGGTAACAGTTAATTGCTTCTTCCGGAAGTCCGCGAGTTTCAACGCTGTATTTATCACCTTCAATCAAAACAACTTCAGCCGCTCCGAAATCCATAGAAAGATTCTTTACATTTTTTTTTGCAAACTCAAAATAAAGAGCATCAATACTCATTCTGTAATCTGTTCTATCCTGGCTGTTATTTTCAGATCCTTCTTCATTTTCTGAATCTGCAGATTTTGTATCTACAAGTGCATTAGCAAACTTTTCAATAATTGTTTTTGAAAGTTCTTCTGGTGAACCAAGTTCTCGCATTACCTTCTCATCATCACCTGCTTCTTCAAAATAATCCGAATAATACTGAATTGCCTCAGCCTGTTCATCACTAGTGAGCGACATTATGCTTGATTTCAGTTCGTTCAAATACTCTTCTCGTGTCATTATATTCCTCCGAATTAGTTTTCATGTCTTCCTAAAAGGATATCATCTACCCCGTTTCTAAAAAGTACCCACTCTGAGCGGTACTTATCCAGCAGAATCATACCATTTGAAGTTATCTTATAGTATCTTCTGTTCCTTCCCTGAAACTCCATATCGTAGGTTTCAAGGTAACTGTCCTTCTGGAGTCGCCTCAGCACCGGATAAAGGGTACTTTCGGAAACATCCATTATTTTACGGACATCCTGCGTAATCTTGTAGCCGTAAGTTCCTTCAAGACTGACCACCGAAAGAACCACAGCATCAAGCAAGGCAGAACCCGCGGTAAAAACCATGTTCACCTCCTAAAAAATCATGAACAAATCTTCAGATTTGAGAATGATTTTGTATGCACATTCGTAACGTAGTGAGAATGTGCAGTAGATAAACAAGGGGATGACCAATAAGTTTAGTTCCTAGTCTCACTCCGAACTTGTTTCGGAATCTATATACCTAGATATAGTATAGATGCTGAAACATAGGGAGCGACACTGCATAGCAGTGTAAAAACAGTCCAGTG